>WLWI01001694.1_pt1 | contig 19069 bp, 9 predicted proteins | sample 6701501 | NCBI WGS metagenome assembly WLWI01 (sample SAMN12718690, study PRJNA515312) | sponge metagenome | isolation source: marine sponge | host: Mycale hentscheli | place: New Zealand: South Island, Marlborough, Capsize Point | collected 2014-11-01
TTGATGCCGCTTTCAAAGCCTGGCTGGTTCCTACCTTCCAGAAGTGCCTGTTGACAGACAGAGTGACAGAATGAATGACACTAGGACTACTGTAACCCTCTTGCGCATGCGCGCTGAGGGTTAATAATAAAATACTAATATGGGTGTTTTTTTGTGTGATCACAAAGTAACCCCCCCTAATTTAATCATATGGCATATTATCTGACTGTATTGCTGATATATGCCCTACTCAACACAGTTTTAAGTGTAACATATTTTCTTCTGTTTCTAGCTCCTCCTCCTGTGGATGATTCAAGCACTATATATTTAATCATATCTAGAATATTATTTGTAACTCTGGCAATGGTTTTATTTTATATCTACTATTGTACAAAGGACAAGAAAAAGTATCACTTATGTAAGCAAAGTGATAACCATTGTTGCTGCTGGTTCCATTGTATTTCTTTCTCTTTGAATAGGCCACAGGATTTGGTTCATCACAGTTTGTGCACTGATGATCACTGCATTCATACATTGGCTCACAGTCGGTGCTTTAGTAGGATATTATTCTGGTAATATTTTAATTGTAGTTTGTACTTTAGTCAAAAAAACTATAATTTTGCTATTATTCTTTAATCTTTAAATTTTGGTATTAGAATTCACAGTGTGAAGCATTTTTGCATGTTATTATGTATCACATAAAATAATTCTATGGGCTACAAATAATTATATTGATATTTATTAGTTGTCTCCAAACCCTCATATTAGCCATATTTTGTTATCTCTAGTGTAGTGTTTAGCAGAGCATTGCTTACAGCTACACTTTCACATTCTTATTCGCCTTTAAAGAGCTAAAGTTTGATCAGTTGCAGGAGGTGCTTGTCTGCAGTTTTCATTTCCCACTCACCTAACCATTCAACAACCCCTCTGAATTTGTTGGTCATTTTACAAATGCTTATATATCCACTTCAACACAAAAAAATATTGTTTAGTTATCTGAGGATCATTTTTTCGCCATCCTGACCATAATAAGAATTTATCAGAAAAGTTGTTGAATAATCTGATGACAAGTTTCCTTAAGTAAAACAATCCATTTCCCCCTTTATTCAGCATTTGAGGGAGGGGGAAGAAGGGGGGAAGATTTATCTTCATTTAATATCTTAATGTTCGTATAATATCCTACATTTGTAAGAGGTAAATAATAGCTATTTGCTTATCACATCCTTCATATCCAGAGTAATTTTCATTGCTGTCTACTAGCTAATTTCCTTTATTGGTTAAAGAGCTAAGTTGTAGTTCTTGTGATAGTACCAGAGTCAATGTGCTCATAGCATATTCTTTTTTTATAATATTTTTATACAGATATTTGTAATGCTTCAGTGTATCAGGCAAGAGATATTATTTTGAAATTGGCCAGTGGAGTTACTGATATTGCAGTGGTTGTTATGCTATTCGGCAATATTCTGATTGAATTTGCTTGTACTAAAGGTAATCTTTTCACTAGACACAATTATAACTAATATGTGTATAGATAATACAACTGCTCACTGATTTCTTTATTGTTGTTAAAAACTTAATAAATTTTGGTGTATCAATTTTTTTCAGATTTGTTCAATGAGTTTTTAATCCATAATTGACATATTGGAATAATAATTAAAGTATTTAAACTGTACTTATTTTTAGGCGGTTTGTTTTGGCCGATTACAAGTGTTTGCCGAACTAATGCCAACAAGACTGAAGCAAAGGAGGAAACCATAGAAATGAAAGTAAATGAAGTTTATGAACTAAGATCTAACATTGCCACACAAAATGTACAAAGTTCTCTACAAGATATGGCTTCTTGTATTTACGAAAAATGTGTTTAAATATTAATTTATACTACAAACTAGTATTTTTTGTATTTTAATGCCACGAACCCCTATAAATAGCCTAGCCTACTACTGATGTAGTTATATATCAGGATAACATGATTAACGTAAAATCAGTTAATTTAATTGCAAATTGAATTATACATAATCTCAATTGTGTTCATTAGTGTGTTCCATACTCATTGTAGTTGAAGCAACACTACATGTTTTTATATCCTATTATCTGTGGCAAAAAGAAAAAAAAATTATTTGACTAACTATGATGAGTACAAGAAATTATATTAAGCAAAGGTGCACAAACCTTTTCTCTTCATTTTATAACTGAAACATAGATAGAGTTTAGCGATCTCTGTGTAGTAGTGACATAGTTAAAGTGCAACTTAAAACATTCCTCAATTGTTAGTGTGAGTTGGTATATTAAATATTATGAATGTGTAAATTTAAATTTTCCTGGAAGATTGAACATCACAAGTGGCACAACAAGCAGTTTTAAGAGTTGAAGACTTAGCTAATAATTCAATTGAAATTATTATACTGGTCATAATAGCACTACATCTCCCTTACCTTCTTCGTGCATAATTTTTGAGATGTGAAGTGAGTTCTTGCACAATAAATGTTAATTTAACTATAACTTTTTTTATACTATAATTCAAATTATAATTACAGAGAGACATACTTTGCTGTTAATAATATTTTTTTTAATTAACAGAATAATAATTATATTATAATTATTATTCTGTTAATTAAAAAAAATTCATTTGTAGAATTGTACATTAACCTAATGGGATGTGAAATGCATAGAGAACCCATAGAATGATATTAGATGGGAATATTTATTTATTATGCTACAATTAGGGTAGAATAAAGCCTTTTGAAAAGTAATTTTTCACGTTAATCCACGATGTGACTTCACTGATTATATTATTTTGCACATTTCCAAGATCTTGTGTATATAGTCTGGTAGCCTAACAATCATTTTTGGGATAGCATAATGTCTTATAGTGTGTAATAGCTAAATATTGTTCAAATTCTATACTCTGGCATGGTTGGGCATTTCAAAATATTCACTAATTATTTTAATTTTACTGATATCAATGGGAAGTATTGTGCCATATTATTGATCATTGAAAACTTAGTTTTGATGCTGATTATCTTCTACCATAGCACCTTGATAAATATACAATATTTTAAAGAAAAGGAGAACTGATCATAAGGTTTAGAGAACTATACTATACCAAAGTGTAGCATATAAGAATTTTATACAAGTTCCTTTACTCAGAATAATAAAATGAGGATTAATTTAAGATCCATTCGACGTCATGGCTTTTAAAAATAATGATAATATGCACCAAAAAGTGAGCATGATATTGTGAAAGATTTGCAGAACAAGGGTCAAGAAAATTAGAAACTGGTGAGAAAAGCTGACTGATGTACACTACTTCAATGAAAAAGGACAGATATATTGGGGAGCAGGAGAGGTAGATGTGAATAATTCGTTTGGTTAACTGAAATGGGAAAGAGTAGTTACCTACAGTAGCTAACCATAATCAACCACAGAAGAAAGGAAGAAGGTCAGGTTTTCTCTTGTTGTACTCAATACAGAACGAAATATTCACTGGCTACGGTTCTCCTAACATTCTTCAATACCTCCGTGTGCTCCTGGACAAGTGGGAAGCTATAGGGACACCCGCAACCATCCGCCATCTCGGCAGAAAGTTGATAGACCCTGCACGCATACACACACACAACACACACTTGCTATTAGCAATTGATTGAATTTTCACTTGCATAGCTACCTCTTTAAGGCATTCATAATATGTCAAAGTTCAAAAAGGTCAATGTGTGTCCACCTCCAAAGGTATTGTGTTTATTGAATTTTAATCCACTAAGATCAAGTTACTTGTTTACTGTTCATCAAACTTTATTAAATGTGAATAACAAGTCTAAAGCTACAATTGCAAAACTTTGCACTGTTAGTTATTATATTCCTACAAAACATAAAACAGCTGTTGAGGTCTTTACAGTGTTGTTATTGTTCATTAATACAAGCTTATATATTTGATTACCAGAATAGGAATATTCAACCTGTGTTGACTTGTTTGCCACACAACTATTTAAGTTTTACTTTCAATGTGTATTATTGGGAGTTATGTGCAATTGTTTGTCTTACCTGACGATTTGCTGTATTTTTAGCATATGTCATAGTATTATTACATAAAATATTAATCCAATAATATCCTGTTTTTCTCATTCCCAGTCACCCAAACCTTTCAAACGCATTCCCTCCCCCCCTCCACATCCACCTTTATCTCAACTTCTGACAAAAGAATGTGAATTTGTGAATTGTATTCTAAGACAAATTTAGCAGAATAAGTCTTACATATTATAAGGGTAATTCCTGGGAAGCTAGGAGACCTTGTCCCCCAAACATTTGGCCATCATATGATACATGTGGACTACACATGTCAATAAACTTTAATTCCAGTACGTTTCGACAAAGTTTGCTGGTCTTCTTCAGTTACAGATAACAGCAAATAAGTGAAGTGACTAGCTGAATGAATCAATAAATGGTGGTAAACTGAATCACTATACCTCTCAAAAATAACATTTGGATTCTATATGCTATAAATTAGAAAAGAATTCTAATTAATATTAATAATATATTGGTGTGAGTGCTCAAACGCATCCTAGTGTCGTCTCCTGGTAAACAGATTATAATGTGTGATTTATACGCTTCGTTACAATAGTGAAAAAATTTCCACATTTTACTGAGAATCAATCATAGTGTACTCTTCAGAGGAGTAATTACGGGGAGGGGTGGCAAAGTTCCTCCGCCCAAAAAAGTTTTATGAAAAATTATAATGGAGAAGAACTTACCCAGACAGTCAATGCAGTTCATGAGACAAGTACATGCTAATTGAAGCTCTTAACATACAGAAAATAATATCCAAATCACGTATAATTATTTCATAAGCTTTAATTTAAATATATTTTGGCCCCTCCCTGTTTGCAGTTAATCCTCCTCTGAATATACAGAATCTATCTTATATACATGCATAATTTTATTCTGGCTTATATTCCTATGTAGTAGTTGTTGACAGTTAAGAGTGATGGATATTGTGTAGTTAGAACTGCTCAAAGTCAATAGAACTTCTAACTGTTATTTTACCTCAACATAAATATCATGGCAACCACACAATATATCAAACTCCACTCACCAGTACAAGCTAGCTTGGCCTGCTAGCAATACACACACACACACACATGCACACACACACGCACGTACACACACACACACAGGGATGTAGGAGTGGTCTTGTCTGCAATGATTATATCAGTTGTGCCACTTATATCATGCCTTCCTTGCAACCTCTTGTATTACAAGCAAACCTCGTAGCTCTTAGTTGTCCTAAGGTGTTCTGAAAAGAGAAGATCTGGTATATACTTATAAATAGTCAATCCACCTGCTATAGCAAATGTCACAATTGGAAGTAGAGTAAGTTGACAGACGGGAAAATGGGATAACAAAAAAGTAATAAATAAACAAATTAATTAAAAATAAAATACCAATGGTTTGGCACTATTAGAATGTTCTTTCTCTTTATCTCTCAACACCAGAAGAAAGAATACCTCTCAGCTGTCATTGCCCATCAAACAGCTTCATCAAAGTCAGATCAAGAGATGACCATTTTAGTCTTGCTCTTCTAGGGAAACTTGAGTGTGTGTGTGTGTGTGTGTGTGCATGTGTGCATGCATGTGTGTCTGTGTGTGTGTGCATGTGTGCATGCATGTGTGTGTGTGTGTGTGTGGTACTTTTACCAGGAATGGCTGTATATTGGTGGGACCAGTCATATATGGAGAGACGATAACACATCGAGAGGAAGAACACTTGAAGTGTGCCATTGATGAGGTTATGAAGAGGATCTGTCCTTCAACAAATACAGTGTCAGCTTCATTCCTGTTAAAGTACGCCATTTTGATGACTAACCCTACATAGCGCGTCAAGTATTAGAGATCAGGGTTACCCCAGGAGAACCTTATGAACTCTATGAGCTTTAATATAAATATATTGTTACGAAGCGTATAAATCAAACATTATAATCTGTTTACCAGGAGACAACACTGGGATGCTTTTGAGCACTCACACTAATCTATTATTAATATTAATTAGAATTCTTTTCTAGTTCATAGCATATAGAATCCAAATGTTATTTTGAGAGGCATAGTGATGCAGTTTACCACCATTTATTGAGTCATTCATTTGGGACCACAGGGTGTTCGTTATAGTGAAATGTGTTATACTGAGGTTCATTGAGTTTAATTAAATTTTTGACTTCAAATTGTAAATGCCAGCAATGGAGAACAGTGGGGGCAAAACAGCTGCTTTTGCAGTGAGGTTTGTAGCATGCGCAAATAATTTGCAAATTCCACATTTCGCTGAGTCATCAGGATAAGTGAGTTCCGCTATACTGACGTCCTACTGTATATAGACATGCATAATTTTATTGTGGCTTATATTCCTACATAGTAGTTGTTGACATTTAGGAGTGGTGGATACTGTGTGGTTAGAACTGCTCAAAGTCGACCATCAACAGAATTTCTAATTATTATTATTACCTCTAAAACAGGGGGGGGGGGGGGGTCTATTCTCCCAACCAAGTGTACCAATACTGTCAATGCAGTTATTTGTGGCATTCTTGTTATAAATATGGCTAATAAAAGGGTGTGGTTATACATTCATTAGTACTTTTAATTTTATTCACAATCCCAGCTCTGGACCTGGATGATTACATTATTTATTTTCCAAAAGCCTCAACCTTATATTATACTGTCTAAGAGATATGATTGATCCTTCACATTAATAAATTCGAGGATACAATACCATTTTAGAAACCATAAGCAAATAATAATATATATTTAACATGAAACAAATAATTGAGCTATACAATATTGTAGCATGCCTGGCATTTGTGTAATTAAGGAGTAATAATATCCAATAGTTTTCCATTGCAATATGAATTGTATTTATTCATTTAAGCTAGTAAGGATCAATTCATTTATATTGTATCTAAATTAAATATAGAAAATAAAAGCATTTTAATTGAAGTTTCTGTTTAAGTGTGTGGGGGTTTAAGTTGACTTTTCTTTAAACGTGGTAGACTGCCACCAGAGTCGGTCTATAACTAATCTCCTGCCTCTTGATCATTTAACTAATAGCTCCTACTAACCACCCAGGGGCGTCCAGGAAGTTATGGATGCAATATTTTAGTTATACAATGATGCAGGTGAACATATGGTGAGACTGACTAAAAGGGAGTGGACCAAGCCATGCTATATATATAGCCAGTCCACCCACGGGTGAAACATAAATAAAGTGTGCTACACTGCACACGCTCAATATACACATGTGTGAATTATAGAATGTTCTAGAACATGCTCAATAAATAGAATGTTTTGAAACAAGTTATAGTAGTATCAAATGAACCAATAACAAATTGTCAGTTCATTCAGTGGGTGGTGTCCCACAAAGTGGGTAATTAACTACAATGACATGTAGTCATTGATTGGTACTAAATTATATACTTCAATCAAGTATAGTTTGCAGCAGTGTGGTAATGACTCACATATAAAATAAATACTATAGTAATGATTCATTATTGAAGTTATACTCAAGATTGATTTTTGAAAATGAAAAACACATTCAGCGTAGTTTAAAAAAGTTGATTACAAATTTGATTGTATTCTCTTTTGATTTATTCTCTTTTGTGTTATCCTTAAGGTTATTAACGTGGTACACTGATATAACAAGGACTTTGTTATCCATGTCATATGTCTCATTTTAATACTGCTTGGTCACCTAAAATTTTAACGAATATTTAGTCAACATAAATGTTCGTGACTGTATGATTAATGCCCTTATTATGCGCAGTCATACTTGGTGAGTCCCATTTTGAAGTTTATGGTTGTGGGCCTCAACTCAATAAAAGGATGTGTGCGTGTGTGCAACTTTCGGGCATTACTATAGCAACATTTCAAAAAACTCTAGTAAACAGCCATCTGTGCAGTTTTTGTTTCCATAGTACTGTTATTGTACAGACTTGTATAAAAAATAACTTTACAATGTTTTGACTGATACACATTCTTGCCAATACTTGAAGCCATCAGTTGACATGGTGTTATCATTATTATGCCTGTACTTATAACAACTAATTCTTGGTAAAGTGAGTCAAACAAGTTGTACAGGTGGTTTAAAATGAAAGTTTTCTTAAGTTGCTCTTACTGTTGTTAGGTATACCCATGGTGCTTATTTAGACAAACAGGTAGTCATGTGAAGATAAACTTACAGTAAATACTGAAAAACCAATGAATAGACCAGTTTCTGATTTTAGTTAGTTTTTAGTTTTTTGATCTTAAAAATGTTAATCATTAGCTTTTACACATCTCAAATTATCTCAGTACTCTACTATAGCAAAAACTAATATTAAGCTTAAACAATGGAGAGAAATTTGATTATCTAAAAGCTTACATTTCTGAATATATATGCATATTATACATACATAGCATATATGTATACATATATATTATATGCATATATGTATATACATAATAATAATGTATATACATGTAAAACTTGCTCTACACATACTGACTGTCCATGTTATTTTATAAGCTCAATAACATCAACGTTGTTATAGTATATATACTATAACAACGTTGATGTTATATCAAACACTCACATATAAGACACAGCTAAAATTAATATTTGGTATGCCTGATGTTCGTAAAATCATATATGATTTTACGAACATCAGGCATACCAAATATTAATTTTAGCTGTGTCTTATATGTGAGTGTTTGATATTAATAATTATAGTATAAGTTATTAAAACTCTGTAGATTGAACACAATGTACTGACTAATCCGGTATTGGTTATTTTATTGACATTCAACACAACTTTCAAAATATATATATATATATAAACTGCAGAGCATTTCAAAAAGGTTGAGTATATCGACTTCCATACTTCATGTATGTCTATTGAGTGTTAGCTATACAGTTAGTTTGTAGTTAGGAGGTAAAGTAGCACTCACCTCAAGAAATGCTTGTGGTGGAAGATAGCTTACCTATTATTGGACAAGCTTCCCTCCCACTATATCAAATACAAGAAATGCGACTTCAACATACCAAAAACGAAAAAAAAGAAGAAAAAAAAGAAAGAGAAAAATAACATGTTTGTTTGGAAAAAAAGGTACCGGTTACTTTCAACAACTGAAGGAATAACAAGTAAAACTTTAACAAATAAATATTGTTTATGACGGACTACTCTACTGATGAAACTACTACAAAATCCATTCAATATCAAAACACACATTCACTATAAATAGTGACGTGGTGAAGGCTATTCAATAATATTGTATGATGCCACCTTGTTCCTACAGTATGCATGAAGTAAGATTGAATAATTTTTAATAGTAATTCTGGAAATTATGTTCTAAATTTTCTAGTGCACATTGCGTAATAGACTGCATCAATTTATTAAGCGACATGTAGACTTTGACCAACCAAGACAATATCACTATTCTACGTATCTTAGGTAAAAATTATGGACCAACAAGTGATCACACATATGAAATTGTAAATCATGATATTAAAGAAGATAATACATCTCAATATGAAATGAGAGATAAAGTAGATAATCAGAACACTACTGTTATAAACTACACCTGAACAGCTAACAACACTATCAAATGAATCACCCAAATATTCTTCTAAAAATAAAACCCCAGTTTCAGAAGCAAATATGAGTACGACATTGTCAATTATTAAATTCATCTATACAGTGTAATAACTATGTAATAAAAAAACAGCTATTTATACTTTATGAGTTGCATTATTGTATTTCTGAGTGTTACTGCCACCATTGGTTTAACCAGAATCTCAGAGCAGGGATCTGACAACATAGCTTCACATCCATATGTACTAGTTTGCGCTATAGGTGAAACAGCTAGAAGGCCTGAGCAGAGAGTGAAAGAACATCAGAATGTCTGCAAGATAGGTGATGAGAATGTTTCAGCTATTGCTGAACATGCTTGGCAGCAACATCACCCCATTGAATGGGAAGTGGTAGGAGTTGTAAACAGAGCCAGTATGAATTGTGAGATAAAGGTAAAAGAAGCTCTATACATACAAATGACACCTGACAACAACAAGTATTATAACAGAGATATGCTTAGAGCTTCCAGGATGCTGGCTATCAATGCTGTATGCAAATCACCCTTCAGGAAATAATAAACGGTAAACATACCCTCCATTATATTACTGTTTACATTATATTTACTATATCACCACTGAGAGTTTAACCACAGTTGACCCCAACAATACTTTCAGCAAGATGTCAAAACATAGCGTTAAGTTTTAATTAATATAATATTGGCTGTTAGAACGAGAAAATTACTAATAGCATTCACAACAATACCAAACAACATGTGTCTCAGCCTAGACTTGTTTACCTGTTGGTCTCTTTGATCCTTCCACTCACTTTACTTGTATTGTACACTTACAAACTTCTCCAGTCTAACATCAATTGCATCACTGTAAGCTTAAAGTAGTTCTGGTTATTTTGAAATGTTTTTGTGCCTAATGTTATGAAAAAATCCTACTCCTATTTTTTTAAACTATGTATTGTACTGGTTAAATAAACTTAATAAGTTTGCTTAACATTTCCCACTAGCAGCTGTTGATATTTCATATTGGTATTATTGAGAAAGAATATCAGGGCTAGAAATCATTTCATCATAATAAACTATAGTACCTGATGTACGGAAAAAACAAAGACCGAATAAAAGAGCGTGGGCAGGTTAGATAAATGGTAATCAATAAATTAAATTATAATGAATTTAAAATCGTAAGAAATAGGAACATGATCTATAATGTTAAAATAATTGTCATCTATACATACTAATAATGAGGAGTTGGAATTACATTATATTGTAATGTACTTTCTTATTTAACAAACGCTTCAAAGCTGTTGAGACCAAAAGAAGTTTCATTTGAATAAATTTTTCGTATTGTATATGCTATAAATTGGACTAGAATTCTAAGTTAGACTGACATTGTCTCCTGGTAAACATATTATGAGGTATCATGACTTCGTACAATAATGAGAAACATTCACACTTTAGTTAAATCAATCATAGTGTACTGTTCAGGGGAAAAGTAGTATGGTGGCTAGGGCACCCTCTCCCAACAAAGTTTAATAAAAAATTATAATGAAAAAAAATGGACTAATACAGTCTATGAAGTTCACAGGATAAGTGCATGCTAACTGAATTTCTTAACATTCATACAATAATATCCAAATATCATACGTTTTAACCTAATTATATTTTTACCTCTCCCTGCTGTTAGCACTAGACCCTCCCCTCAAGCTACAGAAAATTTTAACAATCTTCAGTCTGAGGTCTATTGCTAATATTTGAGTATATACAATATTATATAGACAAGCTTAAAATATATTCTGGCTTTATAGTCCCATGTAGTAGTTGTTGACAGTTAAGAGTGGTGGATACTGTTTTGTTACAACTACACAAAAATAACCATCAACGGAACTATAAACTGTTATTTTTTACTTCTAAAACTAAGTGTATTTTAGATGTAAACAGAATAGGTAACATTTAACATTTATCATTGTCAAAGACAAGTAATCATTTAATACATAACTGAAAAAATGCCTTGTACTGCAAACTTTTAAGGATTATTGTAGTTGTATAGAACTGATAAACTGTAAATATCCATATATCAAATGGTAGGTACAAAAGGAATTTTAGTAATGCCTAGTATCTGTAAAACTAAAAGAACAAAAATAACTCAGACACAATACATTTCAAATGAATCAGAATCCATAGGATATAATATTAGCTTTTTCTCATCAAACAGTAAGCAATATAAGAGCTTTAAGTTTCTAAATAAACCAAGAATATAGAAATAAATAATATGTGTGTTATTCAGTAGCTAATAAGTCACATTATCTTACTGGAAATGATTTGTTTACATTTGCAGTATTAGTCATAAAATAGCTAAGTAGTGTCAAGAGCACAGGTTGCTAACAACATGCACAACACCCAATAATTATTGTATGCTATTTTCTGAGATGAAAACACAATGGTGCGAGTAGTCTAGTATTGTGCAGCTGTAGCAATATAAATTTCAAAACATGTGTTCTTCTGTGTTACATGCTGCTGCATTAGAGCATGATGGCTATATGATTTCTGTAAACACTTCACTTCCTGTATATTATATTGGGAAAATATTACTGAATGTAAGGATGTGTTTCCTTGATATAGTGAATTCCATTTCCTACTATTTCTTAAAGCATATATAATGTGTGAGATAAATCTTCAGTTCTTAGAACTGGCTATTGTGAACAACATGAATAAGGAAGAAAGTTACAATGTTTCTGATCTTTATGCTACAGTAGACAAAAACAAGAGTAAGAAATTTAAAAACTATGAAGAAAGCAAGGATGCCTTTCCTCTATATTCAGTGGTAAATAAGAAGAGTGCGACAAAAGGTAAAAACCTGGAAGAAAACAGAGATTCTGTAGATCTTTATGCCACAGTAGACAAGAGCAGAAAGAATAGAGACTTACAAACTACTGAGCAGAATAATATCTATGAAGACGAAATAAGTCCAATAGAGTCAAAGATTCAAACAAAACTTGATAATTACAAGGTTGACTGTACTAAGTCTTTTAAAAATTCTCTTGTAGCCAAAACAACGTTAATAAACATAATCTGGTCAGTAACAGTTGCTATAATGACAATGTTCATTGTAGCCTTTGTTGTTACTACTGCTATTGGCTTTACTAAAGTATCCAACCAGCCACCTCAGTTTCTATCAAATAAATATAATCAAAATATAGCTTCCCCCACACCTAGTACAGTGGTCATGGATAGCTCAACTACTGTGAACCTTCCAAGTTTAAATATATCTGCTTCACCTTCACCAAGTACGCAAGAGATGAAAAGCTCAACAACGCCTTCTATCAATGTAATCCTTTTAAATCATTCTCACTTACAAGATTTATTTGATGCAAATGACATTCTGTTGCAATTTTTTAATTATTGCAATAGTAGAGGAAATCTTACACAAACTCAATGTGCAGACTCAGCTTTACGTATATATGGTAAAAATAAAATCGTACCAGCCAAGTCATGTAGGGAACTTTATACGATAGTGCCCCAAAGTTCTGGTTATTATTGGGTGAAAGCTTCTAATGGTTCTATCATACAAGTCTATTGTGAAATGTCTGTAACTTGTGGCAACACAACTGGAGGACTAACTAGGATAGTTACAATAAATGCTAACACATGGTCAAAATATTGCATAGGAGATGTCAAATTTGACTGTGTTGGGTGTGTTAAAGAATCATCGATGCCTGGTTGCTCTGGATTGGTCTTAACTTCTCTGAATTTGAATTTATCATATACTCACATATGTGGCATAATGGACGGTAGTTACTTTGGTGAACCTGAAGGCTTTGCAGGTAGTGGACGGTCATCTACTACTACTATTGATGACAACTATGTTGATGGTATTAGTTTGGCTTATGGGAACACATCTCACAGAACTCACTTATGGACATTCAGTGCTTGTGAAGGAACCTGTACTGCAAAAGTTCCAGAGTTTGTAGGAAATCATTTCTCAACTCTTCCACACCTCAATTCACGTTCAGATATAATGTTTCAAAGAAACTTTCTCCCTATATTCAATGAAGATATTAAAATAACATTCTGTCAAGATGAAGACAGGGATATGTCACCACTTGAGGGTATATATCTCACTAGTATGAACATTTACATCCACTAAATAATACATAGTACAGTCACCTTGATTCATGGAAATTATTTGTAGTTAATTGCACAATATAGTGATTTTCCTATTAGTAACACATTTATGTTTTATGAAATATTTGTTTCAACTCCACAAGTCTTCCTCCTCTCATTAATTTATGATATTATCACTCTTTGCTGAAGCTATATTCATATGCTTCTGCCTAGATTTTGTGAGTGTCACTGATACTGACCTGACAAAAATGAAATTGTGGGGTAATGGACATTATTTTATTAAGTAGTTACCTGAAGGTGAAGTTAATATTTGTATAAGGCATGAAGTTCTAAACACTACTGAAGCAACTTTCAGGGAATTAATTTTTTCACAAATGGAGAAGACTCACTAAACAGACTGATGGAAGACTTTGTTAATTCCAGGGATAAAAGTTTGATAAATAACATTTTATCTTGGTATACTTCGTGGAAACGAGAAAAATTAATGGAATGCTTTACGTCCCTCCCAAGACTCTTTACCACTATCTTAGACAGTAAAGTTAACCATTTTAAAACTTTTCATTAAATCATGGATTCATATTTTCACAATTTGCACTCCACTGGGGTCAGGCAGAGAGTAAAAAGTGCTAGGTCTTTATCAGGAGAGGATGAAAAGCGATTGTGGGACGGTGGTGTAATTGGTGTCACAACTCCCAGGGCATTACAGGATTCATTTGTTTTTGTGTTTTAATAATTTGTTTGCAAAGCAAAACAGGAAATACATGCTAGCACAAGGCTAATATAAAGATTTCCGGAAACAGAAGGATAAAAGGAAGTGACTAAAAAGTGTATGATAAGACAATGCAACATTATCTGAAAATCAGTTTTTTAGATAACTTTTGAACGCAGACTCTGAGGGAAGGGATACTATAATATGATTGGGGACTTTGTTCCACTGTAAGGACGATATATGGGAAGGGAATTAAAATGAGAAGAGCAGGGGTGGGGATGAATCTAGACAAATGAGGGAGAAATGATGGATGATCCTTTCAGAATTCTTCGACAAAGACAAACAAACCCTCTGGTACAACCGTCTCATTTCAAGAGTTGGCCAATTCAAGCTATTCTTTAATATTGGTGAGATGATTGAGACCAGTTATTGAGGACGATCCTGGCGGCGAGTGATTGTACACTTTCCAGTTTATTCTTGTAGGACTTTTGCTGAGGATCCCAGACACTGCTGCAGCAATTGAGATGTGGCAACACAATAGAAACTTGAACATTAGGAACTGTTAGTTACATCCACATTCCCGGAAAACTCTGTACAAGAATCCAAGGAGGCGCTTGGTTTTTGCGACAACTTCATGAATATGAGGAACCCAGGAGAGTTTGCTAGTGACAAGCACACCCAATAGCTTGAAAGGGTGTCCTAGTAGTGATACTGCAGGTTTGGGGGGTTTGCATTTCCTGGAAATGATCATTGCTTTAATTTTGTTCAAATATAGTTTAAGTCCATGATCTATTATCCAGGAGCATATTTTCATCAAGTCTTTGTTTGCCTCAGTTACATCCTCATTGCTGCAAAGATTGTTTTCCCTTTGAGGAGGAGAAGAATTACAAGTCCGAAGATTTCTCCGATAATTATATGCAGTAATCCGGATGGTCTCATTAATGAGAGTGTCAAAGACATGCAATGACACTTAATTATAAAACAACTGAACATTTGCAGCAAAGCATTACCATTGTTTCATAATATCCAGAAGTTGGTCACCAGTGTCCAATTTAACTACTTGATCTTTATATGAAGAAACTACCACCACAAGCATATGTTCATGATGTTTTGATCTTGCATCCTCTTTAAATGGCACCCTAGGACAAAGATGCACCTTGGTAGCTACCTTGAAATTATGCCACAAGGAAAAAAATATGCTGTATACTGAATTGAGGAAAATTGGCAGGTATTGAGGGAGCAATTAGCTACCAACTATAATTAGAGGGCTACATCCACTACTCAAATGCTTGATGTGGGAGTTCCAGATAAATTAATACAGGTGAGAACAGGACACAAAGTCACTGGTAGGTCCTGCCAGATTATGCTAGGCCCTGCCAGATTATGCTAGCATTTTTTATGAATAATATATGTGAATTAGCACAATAGAATAATTCTAGAATAATAAGGGTAATTAGAAGAACAATAAAGGTGCAAGTTGCTGATCACCTTGCTGGAAGTGTAGCATCCCTTACTAATCAACTTAGCTACAAATGATGTCATGCAAGTATGTAGGCAGATCATGACAATTTTTTTTAGAAATTTTGAGGACTCAGAGATAGCAGTTTTAGCTTTAAAGTTTGCATCGTACTATAGTCTGATGAAAGTAGTTGAATTGCAGGCAACAGTTAGCTAATGAACTTGACAATCTCATTATTTTTCCTATCATGAACGCAGTAGTCATCGATCAATTGAAACTTGGACTATCAAAGTATTAGGCTGTAGCTAAATATTTCTCCCTCTCAGGACCCAGTTGTGTTGTGGAAAAGGAATGCAAATGACTTCCCACAATGATCAAAAGTATGCAAAATGTTCCTGTAAGCTAATATTCAGCTGCAGTGGAAAATATTTTACTTATCAGTTTTACTGAAACAATAACGTTTATGTTGGAAGATTCTACACTGAATCTTCCATAATACATTGGTAGTGACAGGTGATAACTGACTTTGACACCTCAAATTGTAGTCTTGAAATCATGTAGTAGTATATTTTACTTGTTTAATTTGAGAATTTTATGGAATAATACGATTTCTAGAATAAATAATAGGATTTTTTTATAAAAAAAAATAGAATAACTCTAAAAATTTTTTTTAGTATAATCTGGCAGTTTAATTAATGAAAAACAACATTAAGAAGTCTCAAATGTTTTGGGAAAACCAAATAACTAGTATAAGATGCATAAATACGAATTTGGCCAGCAATCCCGATCACCAAGCACCTCCTGTTCCTAGTGCCTTGCAATACATTTTTCAAGTTGCACTATCAACATTATCACTATTCCAGCTTCTTCTAATACTGACCTAACTGAAAAATAGTGTGAACACTTTGTCTTATCCATGGACTATTCATTGTTTGTTGCTGTTTTTTTTTTGTTTGTATGTTCTATTACGCCACTACTTAAAGAATTATAAAAAACAGATAAATGAAGCTAGTTACGTGAAGTAGCTAACTAGCTAAACTTGACAACTTATTTATTGAAAATTGCCTTTTAGGAATCAGAGTTCACTGCCAATTGGCTACAACCTACTCTCTCTACATTATTATTAACAATACTTACTTAATTGCACGAGTTAAGAGTGTGAATATTTCACAGCAGGCAAATGAGAATAAAGTGAGAGCAGACTGATATGTCACTCTCAGGTTTCTTCTTCACTAGCCTCTGGCTCATTAAAATATAATAGAGTGCTCATGAAATATTTCACAATGTCAACCAACACTTTGACTCCTTATATATAAAAATGTTACATAATTATGTTTTGTTGAGATATCGGTTTAAAAATGTAGGTACTCAAAACTTGATATGGCACAAAAAAACAAAAAAAACAAAAACAAGATGAAGCAACCATTAGTTACAAAAATAATTTGAATTAACGATATAAATACACATGGACTACAAACACACCATACAAGAAGAGAAGAGCACAAAAAATGCTACTAGTTTCTGCAGTTACACTCTGAAAAAAAATAAAAAAGTGCTGGAACAAAGTAGGCACAAATTGATGAAAAAGGGGGTGTGGTCCAATGAAGTGGGACCTGAAATGTTAATTATGCCAGTGGTCTCCACCCAGTTCTCTTCATAATGAAATGAAGTCTCATAATAACATCTCCCACTAAAGGACGCTGAATGGCCTCCCCGTGCCAGCAAGGCGTCATCAAGTCCCAACAATCCGTGTCAAACCTAGGCAGTCTCTCCAACCTCAGACCTTTCCTGACAGCAGATCACAACTGCTTCTTGTTATGGCAGGCATCAAAGGCCCCAGGAAGTTTGGTGTCGTTGGCGCAGATGTACTCAAAGAAGACAAGAGAAAGAGTAGGGGAAAAATTAATGATTAGTTTTAAAACCTACTGATTTAAATGAAATTATTGACATAATACTTTTTTAAATTTAATTGGCTTCAGCTTGCTATATCCCACATCAGTTTATCATTTTTACCCTTTTATAGTCAAAATTGATCACTCAAAGAATATATAATCCGAGCTAAAAACACATATTTAGCCTACATTGCAGAGTACTGATTATCAAGCAACTTTACATGCACATACATACCAATACATTCTTGAGTTTAATATCTCGATGCAGCAAGTTGAGAATTGGGGCATGGTCAGTATAGCGTTGTGTTCCAGTGTGCAGAGTGGATGGGCAAGAGTCCCCTTGCAGTCAAGTTGGTATTGCCACCAGACGAGAAGCACTGGAATGATCTGGCACTAGAGTTTCACTATACTTGGTAAGGGATATCACAATGTTGTGTGGAATATTAGAAATAGAGTGTTTATATAGGTATAATATATATATATATATAATAATTATACCTATGTATATATTATATTCAGTATTTATGTTATATACATTTATTTTAATTCAGTCTTTACACTTGCCTATTTATTCGTTGTTTCCTGTTCATTACATAAGAAATTATTATAGTTATATATTTTCATTGCACAATCATAGGAGACATATGTTCTGTTTTCTCCTTTTTTTTCACTATTCTTTTTGGTAAATTACTCTGTTAATGATCTGCAACATATAATTATTCTATAGGACTCTACCAAAGAATGATCGTGTTGTTAATCTCGTGGGAGCTCTCATTGATGATAACTATTCCAGCAACTCCCAGGTTGTGGTCCTCTTCATCATGCATCGTTACCCCCGGGACCTTCATGCTGCCTTGAAGCTAGGGCTGGATTTTGGAACCAGAATGCAAATTGCTGTGGATGTAGTTGAAGGTATTCGGTTCCTGCATAGTCAGGCTTGGTAATGGAAAGACCGTGCACAATACTGTCTCTAAGAGCAACACTGCTAAGGCTGAGTCTGGCCATCTTAGGAGTTAGATTCTGTGACAAGAAAACAATAACAATATATGTATTCATCCAGTTATTGTAATACAGGACTAAAAGTGGGTGATCATGCTACAGAACTATAAAATTATAAAATTACAACCTTGTCTAAAGTTTACAAAATTAGTCTATGAAAATGTTAATGGTGTATCTTCATCTTCCATTACTATTTATTCCTTAATCTCTTTCTGCCCCCCCCCCCCCCCCCCCCCCCCCCCCCCCCCCCCCCCCCCCCCCCCCCCCCCCCCCCCCCCGCCCCTCCCCGCCCCCCCCCCTCCCTCTTTCTTTTGTC
>WLWI01001695.1_pt1 | contig 19043 bp, 16 predicted proteins | sample 6701501 | NCBI WGS metagenome assembly WLWI01 (sample SAMN12718690, study PRJNA515312) | sponge metagenome | isolation source: marine sponge | host: Mycale hentscheli | place: New Zealand: South Island, Marlborough, Capsize Point | collected 2014-11-01
GGTGAGAGCTTGTTGTCAAGAATTCAAGGTAATTCAGATGGTCAAAGTAACTTCAATTTGATACTACAGAAGTTATCAATACTCAAGAATGATGTAAGTAGTAATTCCATATTTGTTGGCTAAAATTTAAAAATAGTAACATTTTATGTTACCTAACTATCAGGCTCGCTCGCCATTTGTGCTCAAGTACACCACTAGTTATATACTGTATATATATATGGCAAAGTTCAAAAAGGTCAATGATGCGTGTGCCAACTCTCAGAGGCTACTTAAAAATGTAAACATTAGCGTGGGTGCAAGAAATTTAGGAGAAAACAATTCAAAATGCCAGGAAAACAAAAAAATAGGAAAGAGCTAAGAGAAAGAAGAGAGACATTCGCAGTTAGATCTTGCAAACATAGCGGAGTTCATTTTCCATCCTGTGGTGGCAGTAAGTTATCTTTCCAATAGTCGTCACTTAAGAAGGCATTATTTACTATAGCTCTAGTACAATAGAGCATTATCAACTGCGTCAACTTTTGAAAGGTGGCTAGACACAGAATTCTTTGGTCTAGCAATCCTACCCATATCATTTGACGAAGTTTAATAGCATACCCTTTGAAAATCCATAGTCCAACTGTCCAGTCACGAAGATAATACAATGTAAGTCTTGTGCTTGTGTCAGTGAACAAGTGTATATGTAAGTGTAAAAATGTTGTGTTGCTAAAGATTAGCACAAATAAATTATAAAATTAACTAACCAATAAATATTTGGTTAGCATTCAAATTTAAATTCTAATCAGACCAGCTCGCTAAACATTGTGCATGAATTATTTATTTAGATATTTCACAATCCTATTTTTAAGTTCATGACTTGTGTAACTCATTATAATTTCACATGTAACACCATGAGTTGTAGCAGATATCAATCTCCGGCATGTTATGTTCATGTTTGCATCACGAAACTGTCATGTGACTTTCCATTATGCATGCACACACACTCAGTTAGCCAGCGTCAGTTTTTAGCTGGTTATTCTCAGTTCAGTTCTGTAGTCATTCATTCTCGCCACTTTTTAGTAAGTCACCAATTTCACATAATATGACAGACCACAAGCTACTGCCTTTAGCCCTCAATATTCATCTAGATTGCCACTCCCTCAATAAGCTTGGCAGCTGGATTTCATTGCTCAGTTTACGTCAGCAATTTGACATGTGCATGGTCCAGACAACATTGTGGCCGACACTGTGTCTGCACTGATCAGTGGACTTCCCCCTATCATCAACTTTCAAGCAATGGTCAAAGCTCAGTTGGAAGACCACCAAATTCATGCTCTTCAGTCTTCGTACTCAACAGTTCTCCTAAGTGATTCTCTTGGAGTCAAGTGAGAATACCATTCTCTGTGACACATCTACGGGTTCATCCCACCCGAGTGGTCCAACCAGGTCGATATGGACATCAAATCTGCTGTCCTGCAATGGAAATGAAAGGAGAGGTGACACTGTATGTCGATATATTTAAGTGTGAGGCGTTGAGTGGCTCGAATCTCAGAGTGTGATAAGTTGTGCAACGAGTTGAAAACAGCACGTCACCAGTTCACAGGAACTCCACCACAAAATTGTACGTACCTCCTCACCTGCATAGACCAAATGATGGCCAGAGGCATTCCCTATCTCTACCATCTCAGCTGAGACAGTCCCACAGGCCTTTGTCACCGAATAGATACCCTGCTTCAGCATTCTTTCCTCCAGGTCTTTGATCGAGGACAGCAGTTCGAGTCTATGCTATGGCATACATCACATCACTTAGACTTCCTGGTTAATATTTTTTCATCTTCAGTGGTTGACCTTCTAAACCCCTTCAGTTATGTTTTCCTCATCCTTGCCGTACTATGCACTCAGGTTGGCAAGTGCACTGGACCAGGCACCTGGAATTATTTGTACCATGACACCACTGGGAGGAGAGTATTGTACCAGACGTTCGCAGCACGAGACTGTCATGTGACTTCTTCTCATTATGCACATGCAGTCCTTTAGCTAGCATCACTTTTTCTCTGGTCATTGTCAGTTGAATTCACTAGTCATCCTTATTGTTAAATATACATAAGAGCATTTCTTACAAGTGAGTAACACCGATGTATGGTACGACATCTATATCAACTGTAAATTATAAATGCTGCCGATACCTACACAGATAAAACCACACCTACATATATATATATTATATACATGTAGTTAGTGTCTACAAGTTGCATAGGTTTTCCTGGAGTCCACAAAGAGGCCATTCAAGTCATGTGGAGGAGCTATGTGCGTGAGCTGGGGTTGTGCAACAGGCTTATTGAGGGCTGATTTAGAGTAAAGGCAGCCGTCAATAGAGCTATCAAGTTGCTAGGTCATTTTTCCTGGCTCAAAGAACAGAAGTGTAACCAAAACATTAATTTTAAAATCTTACCTTACATGTATATCAGTACCTACATCTGCAGTATAGAAGGGAAAATATCTGTTAATTGAAATGCCGGCCAATAAGTTAATCAATGCATCTCTACTTATAAGATATCATGGATGAGTGTCACAAACCTAAAAATACTATTGTGAAGATATTACCATAGAAAAAAACATCAAGATACATGCACGGTGTTACTTTGCAAAAGCTCATTACCCTCAGAAAACCTAGTAGTTAATAGCAACAAGCTTAGTTTACCAGTTCCTGGGTCTTTACTGCTACATTCTCTACAAAGACAATATTTCAGATGGGTGTGTGGGAATCCTCTACGAACTAAAACTCAAGAGTGTTATAGCCAACTTTATGAGGTGAGTTACCGCACTTATGTAGTAAAAACAACTACAGTGAAGATATCTATGTACATATAGAACTAGTGATGTGCTTGAGCACAAAATGGCGAGCGAGCCTAAAGACTATACTATTTTTATATGAATGATTTTGACTTCTAATACTGAAGCTACTGAAAATAAGGTCCAGTTTTTTTTAATTTCGCATACACGGTAAAGGGATTTTAGTGCCATAGTAACAACTCTCTGCAACTGCTTGAATTGAAGGGAAAAAACAACAACAAAACAATACACGTTATTTAAAAGTTGTCGTTGTGATATTCTTTAGCTAAGTAGTGGTTGTAACACACAATGTTTTTTTATAGGTGGGGGCATGCGGAGTTAACTAGCCCCTGCTAAAATAGGTGTTGTCCAGCTGAACTGAGCATTGCCCCACTAAAATGACCCTTGATGTTAATACCAAAATAGGTGATAGAATGCGACCTTAGTGTTTTTTTCCCCGTCAAATATTTTTCCTCCCTTGCCCATGGGTGGATGATTAAAGAATAGACGGTACTGTTTATGTAAACTTATATAGTCTTGCCCCCCCCTCCCCCCACACAAAATAATGGTTCAACAGCCCTGTCACACATACCTAGAAATATATAAATTACACATTAAACCTTTCATCCCTACATAATTGGCCTGAGAAGTTTTAAATTTCATCAGACTGTTTTATGAAATGACTATAAATGAAAAAAGGAACTGTAACAGTATATAAAAAATTCCAACATCTGTTATAGGATTACCGGTAGCTAACTCAATCACTAGTATGACATTTTCATTCATACTATTCTTCACAACTACATGTAATTTAGTCTCCTAAAGCTGTAGTCAGATTATAATTTTGTCACAAAGCAACTCCCAACCTACTGCTGAATCACCCCGGTACCTGGGATAATCTTCTCTATCTTCTGGTCCCTTAGAATCACCAATTGTAATGCCAAAGTTGCCGTCAATTAGTTTCTACTACTATATTAATTGACCACCTCGTCATCACTTTGAAGCGAACCAAACCCTAACTCCAGAAAGATCCATTACAACCTACAAGGTATGTGAGGAGCCAGAACTTCATCTAATTATGAAGCCAACGATAAAAAGTGGCTTTCCTCAGGTTTGAATTCTAACCAGCATACAGCAATACACGGAAAAAAAGTTTTTAATGTATATATTATCAAACATTATGCAATGATTTTTAAGAATTGAATTCTAGATATAAATGTAGTATACTTACTCTGTGATTAACTCCGTATTCTGCAATAGAAGATCGGCATTTTCTTTTTGACTACTTTGAGCTTTCTGGAGTTCTTTTACTAAAGATTGATTAGTCTGCTCTTCTGACAATAAGCTCCACCTCAAGCTTTCATTCTCTTGCTTTAACTTCTCCATCTCCAAATTATTAGTTTTCCAATCCAAAACAATTTTTTCTTTCTCCTAATAACACAAACTTGGTAACTAACACATATGTGTGGTACACATATATCATACATCACTGAATATCCACCAGATCAGTTTTTTTTTGTTTTTTTGTGTGTGCTAATTTCCAAATATTATCAGAAACAAAACAACACGATGAAAGTAAGACTGTTGATGTATTTGTTGACTACCTCAAAAAGCCCCCCCCCCCCCTTCCCCCAAACCTATCTACTCCTAAAGAGCTTATAAATGACTAAAACGTAAGACACAAACATCTATAAGTGGGCAATTCCGTGAGAAGTGAAACCAGGGTGGTGAAAATTGAAATAAAAATAACTACCTAAATTATGCATCATTAGAAAGCTTTTATGTTTGAAGTTAATTTTATTCGTAAGTACTGCTTTGTTTACAAAACAAATAAATCTTGCAAAAGGACTGATAAATTTTGTGTGAAATGCCTATGTTCATACACATAATGGTGACTGCTTTAATTGGTAGCATCAGCCAAAATTTGACTCCATTCAATCCCAATATATGAATAAATAACACTATTATTTCAACTGTTTCACTAATTTCACATTACATCTATAATTTAATGAAATATCAGCATTGGCTAGTCAATAGTGGTAACAGGGTGAAAATACGACAAGAAAAATAAAAGGTTTGAGAGCAGATTTGATACACACATATACTCTCATGTCAATTTATAAAACGTCGTTTTTGAGTGCATATGTATGTATACTTTGGCTGATACACAGAGACAAACTGGGCCAAAATAAGGCATTTGGTGTTATTTTGTAACCCAAATGACAGAGTAATAATAGTGGCTATTGTGCAATTTTTTCTAATAATCATTTTTACTGCTACAATGCAATGTAAAGTTTGCTTTAAATTGCATGTATTTTCCATAGAAATTGCTTACTGAAAAGAAGAAAAAAACAAAACAAAAAACCCCCAATGCAAATCTATTGTGGCATTCTTATTCCAGTAATAAGCGGATTAATTCCCTGAAAGTGGTTGGAAATAGAAAAGAATAAGCTGTAACCACTTTAGTTCATAATTTTTCCATTTATGTTATGCTTTAAAATATTGATTCATATTGATTGATGAAAATTTTCAGCCTAATTAAGACGTGTATGTACGTCGTGTATGTACGTCACGTACATCCGTCACATTTTAATAAAATATTTCTCAATTAAGCAGGTTTTCAATTTGGTCAGTCACAACAAACAGCTTTGTGCATAAGAAATTAGTTTAATGCTAAAAAGAATCCGTGTTCACACCAAATCACAGACTTGTCAACATTTACATGATGGGTTTAAAAACTCTGTGATTACGTCTGTCACGCAACATTGAAATCATTTTTATCCTTTGTGCTTGAATCACAGTTAAGTTTTCTACATCAATAAATACTCCTAGTAAGACATCACACGTAGTACTATAAATTCATCCTATGAGCTTTATACTACACATTAGAGACCAATATAATATGAAAATTGTACGTCCGTCACCACGGATGCGCAACTAAAGAACCAGTGATGTACCTTCAGAACTAGTTATTTTATTAAGTGTAAAAGCAAGTTAGACTATACACTGGGCATGGCAATGTATATACTCATCTTCATGTGTAACTTGAAAGAAGTAATAATAGCAATAGAAAATTTTCTCGTTCTAACAGCCAATATTGTTAATTAAAACTTGACTATTATTATAATTATTTCAGCCAAGAATGACTGAATTATTGAAAGAAGTAGCTAAAATTTCTGAGTTGAGCGAACTCAACCCGTTGGTATTGCATGCATTTGAACTTCAAACTGTATGAATCAGTTCCAAAACAGTTCAGTCCATTTTTCTACAACACACAACTTAGAATTCAAGAAAAAAATTTAACTCTAGAGAGAATAGAGACAAAGTAAGACCACACGTATAACTCCATTGAAACTTGCAGTAATACAGCGATGGTGCGGTAACTTATTTATTAATGTGATAGACATTATTGAAATAAGCCATCACAGAAATGCTGACCTTCAATAATAATAAGGAAATGAATTTGTTTTCCTAAGACCGATGACAGACCAACAACTACAACCCTAACATGTATTGATGCTGAGTAGTACTGATATACTTCCATGTACAAAAGAAAATATTTAATAACCAGTACATGTAGTTGCTTCCATATTTTAAGATTATACTGCTGTAAGCTGTAAGTGCTGAAGCACTGAAGAATTGTGATGAAACCTCCATTAACACACCAGAAAAGATCAAATTTATAATCAGCGTTAAAAAATATATACAAATGATCAAGAACTAAAATTGCTGAGACAATCACAACTTGTTAACTCACCTTATGTAAACTGTCAATTTCCATCTTCAGACCATGGATAGTATTTTGAAGCGAACGCATGACACTGGATTGCTCCTTAACTTCGAGCTGACACCTATCACTCTCTTCTGATTTTTCCTTGTATTTAGTGATAAGTACACTAATACAAATAAAAATGTTTGAATGGATCTGGTTGTAAAACCAATACAACAAATTATTGATAGAACATTAGACTACGATAAATTTAAGCTTGTAACAGAACAAGGCAGTATTCTAGTCCTCTGCCAGTACATACATTCTAAAACAACCACACCCTCTACTATTATTCTTACCTTACAAGTTTGATAATACTGACACACTATGGTGAATAAACAAGTTCTATTACAGTGTATGTTAAACAGTGCTTAAAAATGTAAAAGCGAACTTTGGGAGTTGTCATGGTTTAACTATGTCATGCCCGAGTTTCCTTTTTTTAAAGTGTAAAAGGCCAAGTAATGGGTTGTTTTGAGGAGAAAAATGGCTCCAGCATTAACAGTTACTGCAAAAGAGGTCACTCTAAAATAATAACTATGAGTAGTGAACATTCATTCCGTTTCCACTGCCTTTACGCTAAAACAGTGGTACACAATAGAGCAATGATATCCAGTGAGGTTCATAAGACAAGACGTTATACTCCAAAGAATGATTCAGTCAACTTTAGGCAAGGTTGGAGTGAGCATCTGCAAAGCAAGCTTCTTACATGTAAAAACAAAATAGATTTTTCTTCATTGGTGCAAAAAACGTGACATACCACTCTTTACCCTAATTATTTGTGTACCTTATTCCATTTCAATTCAAACACTTTTTGTGGTAAAAAGTTAAGTTTAGTTCATAGGCAACTTTGAAGAATGATATCACTACACTTGAGGGTGACATTTAACCCTCAGCGCGCATGCGCGAGAGGGTTATAGTAGTTATCTTGTGCTTTTTTGAGGTTTTAAACCTACACCCACGCCACTCATTCATACCCAAATTTAATAAAAAGATACATATACTTCACCAGAGAGAGGGTCTTAAATTCAACAACTTAATGTAAACTTACATTTAACAAAAAAAAAATGTTATAAATGAGATAAAAAATTCTGTCAAAGATTGAATCAAAATAATTGCTCAAATATATTGAGTTGCCATTTTACATCAATATCAGTGAAAGAATTGTCGACTTTTAAGTCTATCATACACTGCTTTTTGGTTTAGTAGTCCATTACTATTTACAGTGGTTACTACTGACAGTGGCTACTTAATGAGAACAGCAACTCTTTACACTTAGTAAAAAGAGCAAGGAGAAACCAGACAAGAGTGCAGCTGATCAAACATATATTGCTATAAAAGAGTTACTTCACATGAACAATTGGGTGCCAATAAAGACACTATCTTGTGCTTGCATATATACACATGTATACATATTGAGACAATACTACCAAGTCTACAAAAAAAGTAACTCATGCCATGCTTAATTTTTTCAGGAATTAAGCTACTGTGGTAATTTAAATTAGCATTTAATTTCCAATAACAGTCACTAAAAGATGCCCACAGCTTACACTTACTCAGTCAATATAATTTTATCCTTCAGTTTTTTCATACTCAGCAAAGATTTATGTCCTGCCATTTTCCACTCTTCCAAGTCGCCTTACAGCTTCAAAAACGTAAGCTTGACGTTCATCTCCCCCTAACGCGCAGCACGCATACTTTTTTGCAGATGCTGCTGCACGCCAGAAGTCAAGTTGACATAACATGTTGTGGGCGTGGTTTACTCATAAATCTAAACGATTAATACCAGGTGTAGTATCTGGAAATGTAAACGCAGCTAAGGTTGCAATAAACAAAGTCTAGTGCGCACCGGGGGACCCTCTTGAGCGGTTATGGACAGTTCTTATGGAAATCAAAATGTTGGAGTAAGTCATTTAAGCAAATAGCTAATTGCTCTTATTACCTTACTGTCAAATGTTTACTCGTTACTCTACTAAAACTACAGCTTTATTGATAATTTTGACCCCTAATACTTTTCTGACTTAATCTTCACAATGGTATTGACATAAACAATTCATAGGGTCACCAATTTTGTGAGCATTTCTCAGAAAGGGATAAGTACTAGGCTAGGGGAGTCTCTTTAAGGGTGGCTATGTCTTCAGAATTTCCCATCTGTGCTCCAGCAAGCAGTTCCGATTTTCCCCTTTTATTTCCACTTTCGGGCTCAAGTACACTAAATGTTTGATGTCATTGGTGCTTCATAGTGAAAGGGCTAGCACTCGTGAAGGGTATTAAAGCAGAAACTGATTGCAACATAAACAGAAAGACTATTAATTGATAATGGAATACAGTGTTGAAGATAAACTTTTTTTGCTCCATGTACTTATTTAAAATGTATTCATATATCCATGAAAATTAAAAAATAATTGTGTTGCAGTTTGCATTCACTATACTATATTTTTTAGTAGTATACACTCACAACTGTTACATGTATGTGTATTTACAGGGTATAGTACATGTATTTTTATTTAGCATTATGATGAAGAAAGAACCCAATTATTGCTGGGAACTAGGGCACTTAACAGAGCATCTGCTAGTTTACATCGGGCAAAGCAAATATCAGCGCAGACAGATGAAGTAGCAGCTGAAGCCATGGAAAACTTACAAGATCAAGGAGTTCAGCTTGTAAATACTAGAAATCGAGTAAGTATACGCCAAGTTGCGGAAAATATGTAATTTTTTTGCACGAGACCATTGTTAGTATAATTGCATTACTGTATTCTTTTCTACTTAATAAAGAAACATGTGAATCTTACTAGGATTTTCACCTGTGCATGCTTTCCCGTATGCACTGGTACAGTAAGTATTCTAAATAAGCTATATGTAGGTAAATATTGAATAAATGTTTTGAGGTTATTAATGACCAGTCTGTGAGTATATAAAAGTTTGGCTTTCTGTTGTTTAATTTGTTGTGTATGACAATGTATTGGACATGTGTTTGTACATTCAATTCAAGTGGGCATTCACCATATCCTTAAAAATGCTCTCAATACATTACCACCTAATTAGTTCAAAACTAACTTACTTTTGGAGCTGGGGGAAACTAATCGTGTGCTGAAGTCTTATTATGCATTCATCAGAGTTCGCAAATAATGAAATTAATTATTGTGGCACAACCATTAACTAGGCAGTCAGAATACACTGGTCAGTCAGAATAATCCTGGGCTAAATGAGTACTTGCTTAAATTGATTGATGAATTGATAAGCTGAGATTGGATGGCATTGCTTGTTAGTACGTAACTTGTATTGTTATTAAATATGGTTATTAATCGTTTTAAATGTCAGTGACAAGATTTCTGGACTGTGCAGCAAGAATGTAAATGAGATTTAACTTCGTATCAGTTAAATCAAGCAATTATTAGAGAGGCTATACTAGAAAATGGTTCCCATTGAAGTCAGTGGAGCGACCTGAGGGGCTAGACTAGAATAAAAGCTATAGCTATAGAATATTGTACATTAGCTAATGTAGTTTCGATATAAATAGCTACTACATATCTTGCCTGCTCTACAGTAGAAGTTGTTGTTTTTTAGCTTCTCTTGGTGCCCAGTATTTTTCATTATATTTTATTTATTTATTTTTTGTCTTTTTTGCTTCTGCTGTGTGGGCAATTGTGTGTGCCCATTTTCTAGCATGTATAAGCTCCCTAGCTATTTCTTTTCTGCTGATCATTTCTAATGTGTTCAACAAATACCCCGCAATGAATGTAGCTAAATATTGCCATGGAACTTCATAACAGGTGTAGGCACATTAGTAGAAAAGATACATGTATACCAGTAACAAAAATGATCCATGTACTCCTACACAAACTTAATTGAAGACATAGGTATTATATATATATATTCCGAACCCCGCTGAATTACAAAACAGTGAAATGTTTACGATAAAAATAAGTTTTCTTAAACGGCGTAATGCTTCTTTTTTTATCACAGAACCAGAGAACTGCTGCTGAACGGCTGTCTTAGGAATACATGACCAGGAATTGTGATAGTCGGCTACCTGCTCAGTTGAAGCAGCAGCAGTGTCTTCTTTGTAATAAGCTTTGACTTTTCAGTTTTTCTTCTTGTCCTCTTTAATTACATTTTTTGAAGAACATTTAAAAAGAATAAATTTGAATTGATAATATTGCTGAGCATTTATTTTATTAACTCTACTCACTTTTATGCAACTGAAACAGCTGTCTAACCGATTATATATTTGTTTACATGGTACAGAATTTCACTTTTGTTGTAAAAGTAGTTGATGTATATATATATTCTGTGTAGCTTTCAAATATTGATGAGGAAACTGTAAGAAGTCGGCGTCTTGTTTCTACTATAGCATGTCAGTAAGTTTCAGCATTCTACGTATGTATATACAATTCTTTGCACAATTTCAAGCCTAATGAGATCAAGTTTTTACCCATTAAGTTATAGACCACTTTGTGTAACCGCCCCCCTCCCCCTCCAATTCCCATGAAACTACTAGCTATGATACCAACAAGCACCACCCAGCAACAAAACTAAAGGTACCGTGGGGCTTACTTGCAGTCTATGGTGCATGAGCAAGAGGGCTACAGTACTCAGTTTGTCTGTCATTCTGTCACACGACAAATAGCGGATCTCAAAGACGGCCGCCTCCAGAATATTGAAACAGGGATCAAAATATTGCACTGGACAATTCAAGTCTATTTAATATGCTAGATTTTTTTTTTTTTTTTTTCAGACAAAGATATTTTGGTTGTACCATTGTAAGCGATTGTTGGTGACGCCACCAACTGTCATGCCGTACTGACATGAGAAAATAACTTTGCTGCCCGTTTCATGCAGTGATTTGCCAGTTGGAGTTCCCCATTGAAACTACCTGGTAGATGAGTGTCTCTTTCATGTTATCTTATGAAGACAGGATTTATATCTACCATTTCATTGCAAGAGCTACATATCTACTTGCATGACCCATATAATCGACTACAGGAACTACATATCGACATATTTATTGTTTATACAATAGTTACTTTATAGTAATGCTGAGGATTTGCATTTTTGTTCTTCATTAAAATCGTAATAATATGACAATAATAATAGCATAATGATTAAATAAAAAATTATTTCATTTGATTAACTCCTTGTAAAAAAAAGGACATTTAATATAGTTACATACTTATTCTTCTCCCTAAATACGCCAAGAATTTTATGTATTCTCCCTCCCCCAAATGTTGTGGTTTATATCATGATTTAAACACTTGTAATTTACTTGTTCTGTAGGGCTCTGCAAAATCGAATTATGCTCATCATTGTAATTATCTTAGAAGCTCTTATATTTCTTGGTGTTTTGGGCTACAAATTGTACAATAAATTTCACTAATTTGACAATTGACATTATTTATTCAATTTTTATTATTCATGTCTACTTTTCTGGTTTTTTAATGAATGTGAAAACAAAATCAAATGTATGTAATTAATGTGGTGGTATGTTCGAGAACGATGCTTTCATTCTGAAGTGAATCACCAGGTAATATCTTAACATATTTCAGGCCCGCATTCAATCCTTGAATCAGGGCATTGAGGGCATTACAGTCAAAGTATCTCTTGTTAAATTGCAAGAATGGCCTGGTAGCTACATAGAAAATCTCAATTTTAATCCTCTATTTCAAAAAAGTTTTCAACAAAATTTATAGTACATGCTTATTAATAAAAAACATTATTGCAGAAATTTTGTTACTTGTGTTCAACTTGATCTGGAGTCCATGTTTAAAATTAGGAACTCTGCATCTTTCAACCCGAAATATATGTATATCTCTAAATGAGATTTAAAAAAAAACAGATGATCAACAAGTCAGGTGTTTTGCAGTGTGTTCCTCTGAGAAATCCCATTTTACAGATTGAATGCAGAAAGATCACTAAAAGTAAGGAAAATCATTTGCATTTACGGAGTGTGACTCCATATAAATGAAAGGAGGGGTTATTTTTTCATTACAAATAATGTAGTGAATATCTTAATCTGATATTTTTCCCATTACCACATCGTTACTAATGATTCAAACTATATTTTAAAATGCACAGGACATTTTAGCATTGAGACCATTAATCTCATATTCAATTTTTTTTGCTTAAATTGAAGACAGAAAATTCTAAAAATATTGCAAACACTGACACAAGATACATGATCGTATCTCTAAAGCTCACAATTTTTGCAATGCCACAATGACTACCATTTCCAGCAATAATATCGTGGTGGTACCTAATCTTGTATTTTGAGAATTTTATTATTTTCAATATTCCATTTGTTGACAGTGGTAGTGTATTGCAATGGACTCAGAAGAATTTATGACATTAGTTATAGTATGCTTCTTTAATTGAGCATGATCAAAGACATTACTCTGACATTTTGAAAATAAGTTGACTAGCATATTTAAGGACTGAAGTTACTGTTTCTAGAATTTTAACCAAGATGTGAGGATAATTTCATGTGCATAGAGTCCTAATTTTATCCATGTGTAATTGCATGAGATGATTTAGCTAGAGATCTGTGCACTTGCACTGGTCACTTGCATATGATTATATCTGGTCATTCTAAATTTAATAATTGTGGCTTTCTACTCGTATATAAATTAGGTCAAAATATTATTTTTTACTGTAATCACCCTTTGTGTGTGTCTTGACTATAGTTGGACTCTCTCCCCCCCCCCCCCCCCCCCCTTCCCCCTCGTCTGAGCTTACAATCTGGAGGGAGGAATTATTCACTTTCAATCTGAGTTAAAAGGGAATTTTCTCCATAATTGATTCGATAAGCTGTAGACAAATAATTTATGCTTTTAGGCTAGAGCAGAAGTTGAATCTGGAGCCCTGACTTTCATGTGAGACTGCTTGGTTTCAATGGTATAGCACCATTATAAAACCAGAAAAAATTGTGTGGCTAGTTAGAGCAGTTTTAAACAGGCTAGCCTGTTTTAGACTATTTTAAAACAATATAATGGTTGAAATTGGTCTGTGAGAGTTATATCAATTTTGATATTAATTTTGATAAATTGTAAGATGATGATCTGATGCAGGAAACTGTAGGTCTGAGTGGAATGTTTAACTTAGTATTATTAGGAAGACTGTAAAGAAGAGGTAGTCTACATCCTGTCATAACCTGTTTTATCATAGTGAGAATTTTACCTTCCCTCTCAAAGTAACATAAGCCTTATTTTAGTTTTGTGAGTCTTAGTTGGATATCTTTTCACAAGTCTGTAAGTACTGATTGTATCAACTGTGAGCTTACAATAGCATTCTTCCTTATTCATGAAAATAGTGGCTCCAGGAAGACTGGCACATCAGACTTGTTTCTTAAAATATTTACTGTATAATAAAAAACAGAAATATAATCTTTAAAAAAATCTAAACGATCACCAAAAACAGTGAAAAGCTTTAAATGAACTATTTTTGTATATAAAATCACCACAAAGAGTTCAACCTCATTGACCCCTGAGTATGACTTTAAAGATGTGTCAAAAATGTCAGATTAAGAATTACATATATAGCTGTTTAAAAAACAACAACTACCATTGTTTTCCATCCAAAATGATGGAAGGCTCCAAGAAGTTCCAATATTTATATTGATTAAAATTACCACTTATGTTACTATTTGGTGGAATACATCCTAGTTCAGATCATAATTAGTGCGCCAGATTAATAAGTCTGCCAGATGTTATTAGAGAGAAAGAGATTGTAACATTTAGTTCTGCTTTCTTGTCATTATTTGATAATCCTAGTTCCCCTTGTAGTTCAGTATCCCTCCTATTCTTCTTATAAATTCCTATTAATAAGATACTGGATACTGATCTTAATTAATTTATTACTAATAAATAATTGAATTGTTCCCAAACCTAATATAGTCAAATTCTAGGTTTTTAAAAAATTTAAACATTAATACTACCCTAGATTTTGTTTGTACTAAAGTCTTCCGCCAGCTCAGTGCTCAGAATTAGACTTGTTAAAAATAGAAGTTGTTAGATCGTAAAGTAGAGAGTCCAATTAACCATTGCATCAAAGGTAGACTTGCTAAAAATGACCAGTTAAGGTAGGGTATCTTAATTAATTTCTGATGTAGCATTATATATGGCATAATTTGAAAGAAAATCTTAAAACGTTGTTTACAAGATGTAATTACATGGCATTTCTAAGGCAGAGTAGTCAAAAATTTATAAAATAAAATACCACTTGCTATAAATTAATAAAATGGTACATACATGTATTTTGTGTGCTATAACACTTTCCCACTGAAACTATCATGGGACCTAAACCTAGATTAGGAAAAAATATTTAAACACGAATGGAAATCCCCATTAATAAATTAAAAATTTTCCACTACATGCAGGTACATCTATTCATTGTTTCTTATTTGAGTAGACAATTGGCTATGTTAATGGGAGGCCTTAGTCTGTAGAGGGACATTAGTGATTTCCTATTCAATTAGATATCATTGTATGACATTATTGAACATTTCACTAGCCTGGTCAAGATTGTGCTTCCTAAAGTATGTCATTTTCACTAACTGCACAAATGCTAGGAAACCAGTTGCTTCATTTGTGTTGCCATTTAAACTCATAAATGAAGATTTTCAAAGTAAGACATATAACCGCAGGCTGTGCAGACATACAACATGTAATAAGGTTCTTCATATACAAAAACTTTCTTGCCTATGGTTACATGTACATTAAGTGCACTAAATCAACTTGAAGTTTCTGAAGAGAGTACTGAGATAGAAAACCGTTTGTTCTATTTTGGGAGATGTTTAGTCAGTAGTCATACAATCACGGGATCAGACATGTGGCTGATCTTGTCCCACTTTGTTGTAGGTGTAGTTGTTGATAAAACATGTACTTCAATTTGCCCCATTCCTATTTGGCATTATGTGCTGCTATATATTTTTATTACTGCACATGTTGCAATGAAAAATTGACTTTACAACAACTTATCTACAAAATTTCACATTTTAACCTCAGTGGATTTAGCTGGTTTTGACATCATCATTAAGGCCTGTGAGAATGCATTTCCCTCAAGGATGGGATTTCCCATTGAATGTGTTTAAGTATACTCTCATAAGCTAACTTATTTGTTGGAAATCTAGCTCTCAGGGCCACTTCATTACCAACCTCTGGCTAACAAAAGTTCGATGGTTTAATATTGTATATAGGTATTATAAACAAAACGAGCTCCCACACCTCTTTTATAAGTTTGGGGGAAAATCTGTGGAGCTGAAAAAATAAAATGGGTACTTGCTGAAACGTGTAAAGAGATAACAGTAATAAAAATCAAACAAAGTTTCATTTGACTAATCTGGGGTCAATAAATTCATTTCTGATATTATTATTGTGATTGGATGTTCCATTAATCAAGAAATTCAAGTATGATTCTAAACGCTCCACCTTTAGGGCCAGCTGACTTAAACTTGCACAATCCTGCACTGACTTGCACTGCAATAATCCAATTCATGCATATGTCCAGATTAGGCCAGAATACTCATGATAATATTCCACAGATTAGGCCAGAATACTCATGATAATGTTCCACAGATTAGGCCAGAATACTCATGATAATCTTCCATTGCCCAACAGTGGAGTTTGTTCTGACAAACTGAGCTGTTGAAGTCAAAAATACCTTGTCATTCTGTTAGCAAACGAAGGTCAAGCTCTGTCTCTAGGTAGCCATGAATGTCTTTGTAGCTATAATTGTTGTATGTAGCTAATTGCAAGAACTACCTTTGTAATAAACCAGCAACATTTGAAGCAACCATATATATATATAATCCTGTTATAACTCTTGCACAAATTAATGTTATGTCCAATTATATTTTGAGTTATTCATATATTAACTGCAATAAATCAAAGACTTTCATTAATTTAGAGTAAGAATTGTGAATCTTGCAATGTCTTTATCAATGTCCCTATCATTTCTTAAGCATGTCACTATCAAGTGAGAACGATGAAGAAAATATCCCTACCAACAGTTCTTTAGAGTTGGGAACAATGTTGTTGATTACTGATTTTATTTTTTTCAATTCCACTTCAAATTTACTACATCAGTTCATGGAGCTACAAATTAGGCATTTGGTGGTTAGTTTGCCTTAAGCTATTTCCAGGAGTATAAATTCTATTGACTTAATTAATTTTTCTCTTTTATAACAATTTATACTATAATTATGGTAGTGATAAAGGGGGAAAAAGTCAATGGATATTCCTAACACCAGATTGTATGAATATAGTATGTATTCTACACATTTTGAATGTCTTCTTCAACACAAATTAGTTAATAATTCTATTGAAACATGACTCAGGGTACAAGGGTAGAGGTTATATTGAAGTCACCAAACTGGAGAAGTGTTAAAGGTTTGGAACTTGAAATAATGTGAAATATTATGAGTAAGTAAGGGTAATGATGTTTTTGAAATCGTATGTACCCTTAGAGTTACAAAATGCATGATACCATTGCTCACAGAATAGGGGGGGTACATAAGATGACTGTTAAATACAGTACAGATGAAGAAATCATTTGGAGTGACTGACTTGACTAGAAAGTCATGAAGAAATGGCCAGACCAGAAGCTGGCAATTTGATAAGAACATAACTTGACTTCAGAGGAGTTCATCATCATCATTTATATTATTTACCGTAAAAGAAATGGCCAGACCACTCGCAATAACGTAATGGTATATGACTAGACTTGAAAGAAGTATGGAAAAATGGTCGGAGAAGCCAGACCAGAATCTCATGATAATATAGCAGTTTAGCTTCATAGTTAAGTCTCGTTATGTACAACGTTATCCTCTGACTAACGTTATCCTCTGACTAAATAAACATGCATGCACACTTGGAAATAATATTTTTCCAAAAAGTTATTTGTATTCAAATAATAAAAAAAGTTTTAAAAGTTTGGTGACTGTGTCTTATAATAGCAAGCAATTATGAGGTTATGACAATATTATTTTAAGTATTGTTAGTGTCGGAACTAATCCATCCAAATATTTTGAAACTCTTTCAAAGTCCCCACTCATTCTATGGACAAAATGTGGCCTGTTCAGTTGGCATCATTGTTGGTTCAAATATATGTGCATACTTGGAAATGATGTTCTTTTGTGAGAAGTCTTTGTACTTTTGCAGTTAATATGACTAATTAAAATATGAGGACACATTAGCTCCACAAAAGGAAATATGTCATGTCAATGACTTCTACAGGGTTGAACAACTTGATTTGTTGAAGTAAAAATCCTTTTGAAATTTTGATAGCGAGATATGGCCTGTTCAGTTTGGCATCATAACTAGTTGGGTCTCAACTTTATCCTCTGGCTAACCAAATATGCATGCACACTTGGTGTTCATTTGCAAAAAGTCTTGGTACTACTTTTCATGTAAAGCAGCTACCAAAATTTGGTGACTGTGCCTGATGAAAACAAAAGAGTATGAGTTATTATGCAAAGTAGTCCCATCAATTCTTCACAACATCATACTGACATTGATGATTTGTTCCTGGTGTAAAAAGTGGCATCTCAATATCAATTTCAGCAAATGTAGTGCAATTCGATTTTCTTCTTGTATTTCACAAGGACACATGAACTGCAAAATTGACAAAAACGACATCCCCAGTAGTTGAATCACAGAAAGACTTGGGTGTGGCAGTTTTACGTGATCTGTCATCTGTACTCAAGCTTATAAGGCTCTTCATGTCATTAGAAGAAGTGTACCATTAAAGTCGTCAGTTAGTCTCAAAAAGCAACTGTTCACAAGTTTAGTGAAATCTCTGCTCATAACTCTGGAGCCCACTTTCAAACATTGGAAGAAATACAAAGAAAGGCTACCAAATATATTCTCAATGACTACAGGAATGACTACAAGTTAAGACTCCTGACATGTTACTACTTATATACTGGTTTGAACTACAAAATCTGTATTTGATTATCCACTTGATGCAATCAATATCTATCAGTATGTTATTTTGTAGCTGGTCATAATTAATACATGTCTTTACAAAACTGACTCTAATTAGAAATTTTACTTCGTCAGAATTGTCCGACTGTAGAATGCAATACCAAATGGCATAATTAATCTGGAGTTAACTATCTGCACAAATAAATTGCAACTGAGAAAACTTTTTGGGAACATTTTCAATGTTGTTTTGAGCCTGATAATTTATGTACTTATCACTACCTATGTGGAGCAACCCCTCAACTACAGGCTAGCTCTGTGGACCGATTTAGCTGTAGGTGATAATGGACCACCTATTCACTAATTAGTGATAATGGACCACCTATTCACTAATTAGTGTACCGGCACTGCATTCCTTTACTATTTTGTGCTTTCCTTTTCTTATCTGTTATACTTAAGCTTGTCCATACTTTTTATAGTTCTTGCTTGCTTTTGTGTATCATTTATTTTGTTTTGTTTTATGTTCTGTAATTGTACTTTGTTCTCTAGTT
>WLWI01001696.1_pt1 | contig 19023 bp, 15 predicted proteins | sample 6701501 | NCBI WGS metagenome assembly WLWI01 (sample SAMN12718690, study PRJNA515312) | sponge metagenome | isolation source: marine sponge | host: Mycale hentscheli | place: New Zealand: South Island, Marlborough, Capsize Point | collected 2014-11-01
CCACAAAGCTATGGCGGCGTTGGAACGGCGATGGGTCCGGTGTCCGGCCTTACCCAAGTGGTTTGTCCACATGGAACCCACGCCGACTTGATGCGGAGTGCTTATTTTTCTGGAAACGCCTTAGTGCAGGCGGCCTGGCAATTATTCGACGACCGCTGGCTCAATATCCCGGTGCGACCGTTGCAGCAAGCCCTGGATGGGTCCGCTATTGAAGTGGCTTCCCGGGAAGAGGGGGTAGCCGGGGTCGTCCAGGCGATAGGGACTCTCGATGTACAGGGGGCCGGAGACAGGACACTGGCTTATCTGCAGGCGGGCCATGACGGTGCCCCGTTAATGGAAGCCATGGGCCGGGCCATCCTCTGGGACGATACCGGCAGCTTGCTGCTGCCGACGTTGCGGACGGTATTCGACGAATGGGAGCAGCTCGAATCGAGCCAACATCCGGCCCGCTTTCAGTTGTTGGTGGGGCTGGCCCGTTACGCCACCGATGTGCGCACCAATACCGACAGCGGTTCCGCCGCCATTACTGCCATGCGCTTTGCCGAAGGGCGAACCACGGTGGAAGTCTTCGAAGATTAGAGAGGGAGAAAATCCATGTCCCAAGAACAGAATCAATTGGTCCCCGTCGCCAAAGACGAAGAAATCGTCGAAGGCAAGCCCAAAGCCGTGCGGGTGCAAGGACGCAGTGTCGCCCTGTTTCGCCACAAGGGCCAGCTCTACGCCACCGATAACCAATGCCCGCATATGGGCTATCCGTTGACCCGGGGCCGAGTGCGCAACGGTGTCCTCACCTGCGATTGGCACGGCTGGAGCTACGATATGCGCGGCGGCGGTTGTTTTACCGGTGGCTGCGACGATCTCGACACCTATCCGGTGGAAGTGCGCGGCGACGAGGTTTTTATCGATGTCAGCCAGGGCGGTTCCAAACGCGAGGATGCCCATTTCCTGCTCTTGAAAGACGGTCTCCTCAGCGGCGATAACTGGACCTTGTCCAAGGCCATTGCCATCATGCTGGCCCGGGGCGTGTCCGAAAGCCAAACGCTCGATTTGTTGGTCGAGCATATGGGGCGCTTTATCGCCACCGAGCGCGAAGCCGATGGTGGCCGCGATCTAGCCTTATTGGTCAACGGCATCAAAGTGGCCCGCCTGTATCAGCCCGAAGATCGGCTTATTCCGCTGATGATGGCGGCTTCGGGGGCTGCCGGGCGGGCGGGGGATCGCCCCCAAGTCGAGCCCTTGCCCGAGCCAATCACCTGGGAAAAGCTCGAGCGCTGGATTCGTCTCTTCAGCGCTGACAAAATGCCCGAGGGCATTGAGAAATGTCTTGTTATCGCCCGCAATAAAGGCGGTTTTGACGAGCGTATTGTGCCCCTGCTCTACCAGTGTGCCGTCCAGGGGTATTTTCTCGGCCAGGCCGATACCCTGCTGCATTTGGGGTACCTGGCCGAGGTGCTGGAGGAATTCGGCTGGGAGAAGGCCGAAGAATTGGTCTGCAATCTGGCCGGCAAAATGCTGGGTCGCGGCCGTCCGGCCCCCCAGGAGGCCCGCCTCGAAGCCATGCAGCTATTCGACCAGTTGCAAGAGGGCCTCGACAGCGGCAGCGACGAGGGCGCCTTTGACGAAGAAGCCCTAGCGGCCGGATTGGTCAGCGGCGATTTACAGGAAACCTTTGGCGCCGTGGCCCAGGCGTTGCGGCAGGGGGGCGATATCGACCAGATCGCCACGGTGATGGTATTGCTGGCGGGCGACCGCATGGCCCGTACCCCAGTGAATATGAGCCCGGGGTGGGGGGACTTGAGCTGGGAGATGAATTTGGCCGCCGCGGTCAGGTCGGCCCGGCGCTACGGCGGCGATGCCATTGCCGCCCGCGCCCTGCTACATACCGCCTGGCAATTCTACGAGGATCGCTGGCTCAATATCTCGCCGCGCCCCTTGGGGGAAGTGGGACGCAGCGAGGTTTCGGACGCCAACGGCGAGGACGAGGCCCTGGAGCGGGTGCTGGAAGGGATTGAAACCATCCAGATCCGCGATATCGGCCGCCTGACGCGCGAGTATCTCAACGCCGGCTACGACGGCGACCGCCTGCTCTTGGAATTGGGGCAGACCATCCTCAAAGACGACAACGGCTGGAATTTGCTGCATACCTTGCGCACGGTAAGTCAGGAATGGCAGCAATGCCAGGGGCATCCGGCCCGAGGGCAATTGCTGGTGGGGCTGGCGCGTTGGGCCACCGATGTGAGGCGCAATACCGGCAATAATTCGGCCGTGCAGACGGCGCAGCGTTTTGCCAGGGGCGAAACAGCGGTGGAATTGTACGAATAGGTTTCGGGCCCGTCCTTTGGGCGGGTCCGAAATCCTTGGCAAAAAATCTGTGAGCGGGCAGGCGATATTGGGGCTAAGGTGTATTTAAAAGATCGCTTTGCGACCCAAGTGCGGCAGCCCCCGTTGCAGCCGCCCCATATTCGGATGGTCCGTGGGTGGTCGGCCGTTGGGGGGCGACGAGTCTGACGCTCATTCTCGGGCTTCGCCCTCCGAGGCCACTCCGACCCGCCCACCCTTCGGGCGGGCACCCGGGTCGGGTAGAATCCGCTTTCAGCCTCATCGCCCCCCAACGGCCTTGGCTCAAGTGTCGAGAGAACTACAGATTAGACGGTTGGCCACCCTAACGTAGAAATAAGTGGTAGGCCGGGTTATCGCTCTCGTCGACGTACGGGTAGGCCAGGCCGCCGACAAAATCACGGAACGCGCTCAGGTCGCCGTCCGGTATCTGGATACCGACCAGGACGCGGCCGTAATCGGCCCCCTGATTGCGGTAGTGGAATAGGCTGATATTCCAATGCGGGTGCATATGACTGAGAAAACGCATAAGAGCCCCGGGCCTTTCGGGAAAATCAAAGCGAAATAAACGCTCGTCCCGGGCCAGGGCGCTGCGTCCCCCCACCATATAGCGCACATGTTCTTTGGCGAATTCGTCGTCGGTCAGATCGACAAAGGCAAAGCCTTCGGCGGTGAAACGGTGTCCGACCTGTTTGGCCTCGCTGCGGTCGGCAATGGCCAGGCCAATGAAGACATGGGCTTGATTGGCGTCGGAAATCCGGTAATTGAATTCGGTGACACTGTGCTGGCCAATGAGGCGGCACAGGCGTTTAAAACTACCGCGACGCTCGGGGATAGTGACGGCGAATAGAACCTCGCGCTCTTCCCCCACTTCGGCGCGCTCGGCGACAAAGCGCAGGCGGTCGAAATTCATATTGGCCCCGCCGGTGATGGCCACCAGCGTCTGCCCGCCTTGTGCTTGTCGGGCCGAATACTGTTTGAGGCCGGCCACGCCCATGCCCCCGGCCGGTTCGACAATGCTGCGGGTATCTTCGAAAATATCCTTGATAGCGGCACAGACCGCATCGGTATCGACGACGACAAAATCGTCGACCCATTTGCGCGCCAGACGAAAAGTTTCCTCGCCCACCAGACGGACGGCGGTGCCGTCGGCGAATAGACCGACGTCCTTGAGTTCTATGCGCCGGCCGGCGCGGACGGATTGCAGCATGGCATCGGAGTCGGTCATTTGCACGCCGATAACCGTAATTTCGGGCCGCACCGCCTTGATATAAGCGGCGATGCCGGCGATGAGACCACCCCCGCCCACGGGCACGAAGACCGCATCAATTGGGTGTTGGTACTGGCGCAGAATTTCCAGGCCAACGGTGCCCTGGCCGGCGATCACGTCGGGGTCGTCAAAAGGGTGAATGAAAACGCGACCGTCCCGCTGGCCCAATTCAACGGCGTGCAGATAGGCGTCGGAATAACTATCGCCCTGCAGGACTACCGTGGCTTCCAAGGCCCGGACCGCTTCGATTTTTAGTTGCGGGGTGGTGGTCGGCATGACCACCACGGCTCCGCAGCCCAGGCGTTGGGCGCTCAAGGCCACCCCCTGGGCGTGATTGCCGGCCGAAGCGCAGATAACTCCGCAGCGCAATTGTGCGGCGGTCAGTTGGGCCATCTTATTGTAGGCGCCGCGCAATTTAAAACTGAACACCGGCTGGCTGTCTTCGCGTTTGAGCAAGACTTGGTCGCCCAGGCGGCGGGATAGCTTGGGGGCTATTTCCAGGGGCGATTCGATGGCTACATCGTAGACCCGAGCGGTCAGTATCTTTTGCAAATACCCCATCAAGGGGCCCGGGTTTTGAGTCGTCCCCAAGAGGTCCCAGTAATCGCTGTTATGTCGTTGACAGGGGCCCAGGCGGGCGAGCCGTCGCCGGCGGGGTGGTCGGTGATATTGGTGGTCCCGGAGCCATCGGCCCCCACCACGAAAATATCGCCTTGGTCGGCGCGGGTCGAGGTAAAGGCTAAGCGATCGCCCTCGGGCGACCAGGCGGGCGAGCCGTCATCGGCCGGGTGGTTGGTAATATTGAGCAGCTCCCCGGCCATGGTCACCACTTCCCCTTTAAAGACGGCCAACAGCGTATTATACGATTCTTCGCTGATTAGGGTGCCGTCTTTATCGTAGTACAACCGCTCGATATTTTCCGGGTTGAGGGTGTAGATCTCGTCGTCGCCGGTGCGGTTGGAGGCAAAGGCCAGGCGACTACCGTCGGGCGACCAGGCCGGGGAGGAATCGCGTCCGGGATCGTCGGTCAAGCGCGTTAGTTCGGGGTCGCTGCCCACTATTTCACCTCTGAAAGGGGGGAGCAAGCGCTGGTAGCGTTGTTGGGTTAATTCGTTGCCGTTTTTGTCAAAATAGCGTTGCGTCGCCCCTTCGACATTCATCAGGTAGATCTCGTCGTTGCCCGAGCGGTTGGAGACAAAGGCCAACTGACTTCCTGTAGGCGACCAGGCCGGGGAATGATCGTTGGCCTGGTGGTTAGTCCAATTGATCAAGTTTGAGCCGTCGGCATCGATGAGGTAAATCTCTTGGTTATCCGGCCCTGCCGAAGTAAAGGCTAAGCGGCGGCCGTCGGGAGACCAAGAAGGGGTACCGATTTCGGCGGGGTTCTCAGTCAAAAGGCGCAAATTGGTACCGTCCTGGTTCATGATGAAAATACTCAGCGTGCCGCCGCGGTTGGAGACAAAGGCCAGTTGGCGTCCATCGGGTGACCAGGCCAGGCTGGTGGCCGTGGCCGGTGGGGCGATTTGCACCCCAGAATCGGTGGTCAACTGGACCAGGTTGCCGCCGTCCACATCCACGACGTATATCTCGGGGGCTCCGGCCCGATCCGAGCTGAAGACGAGGCGGCCATTCGATTGGGCATCGACGGCATGGCTGGCTAACAGAGCCAAGAAGCAGAAACATATAATTGCATTATGCATAGTAGGCCTCCCTGTATTGTGTTGCTGGCAAATGTACAGTCGGATAAGGGGCGGGACCAAATTCAATTTGCAGCCCCATTCATCAGAATATTGAGGCTCTGCCGCAAATGGGCGGCGGCATTGGGGGTTTTGTCTACGTCTACATCGGCGGCCGCCTGGGTGTGGGCCACGCAACCAAGTAAGAATTCGAGCCGGTGCAAATGAAGGTGCTGGCCAAAGCGGTCCGCAACTAAATTGCGGTCTGGATAGGCGGCCAGCAAGGGGCTTAAATCGAGGGGTGGATCGGCAAAACTCAGATGGATAAAATCGATCAAGGGCGAACCGCCCTGCATCTGCCCGAAGTCGATCAGCCTGCGGATTGGCGAATGCTCTATGGCGTTTTTCTAGATAAGAGTTCACTTCTGTTCCCTATGCAAACTATCAAGACACGGCGCCGTTCAGGCGGGTAGGCGATTTGCTTTCCAACTGCTTATGGGCGGTTGATAATGGCGGCCAAATCGGGCGCAGAAAACAATTCCGATTTCAATATCTTGCCGTCCTCGCGGTACAGCGGGCGGCCGTTTTTATCGAGTTTGCTCATATTGCTGCGGTGCACTTCGGCAAAGAGTTTCACCGCCTTGTCCTGTAAGCCGTGGGTGATGAACGTGCCCAACAGGACATAGAGCATATCGGTCAGGGCGTCGGCCACTTCGACGATGTCGCCGGCGGCCACGGCGGCCTGGTATTCGGCCAATTCTTCGGCAAAGATCGCGATCCGGCCTGCGCTGATTTGGGACGGTACCTGGGCGGTTGGCGCACTTTGGCTGTAGCCCTGAAAGGTGCGGTGGAATTGCTGCACCATATCCATTTGGTCTTGCACTTGGCTAATCCTCCGTAAAAAGTTGCCTGGGCTGCTATAAGCCGCCCATAAAAGCCCCGGCATAGCCCACTAATTCGACATAGCCCTTGCCCTCCACCGACTGGCCTCGTCGCTGTCCGAAAAAGCGGCAAAGGCCCTCCCAATAGGTTACCCCGGTTGAGCCGCCGGTTTGTAATTCCTGATCGGCCAACAGCGGTTCTACGGTAAGTTGCAGGTCGTGGCCGAGCAATATCACTTCCCAGGCAGCTGGATAGCGAGCTCCCGAATGAGGGCTGGTCCAGTGGCTCTGGGGCTCGACCTGGAATGCGGTGGCCGGCAGATAGTGCACCGTACCGTCGGGCTCTACCAAAGTGCCGGCGGCACTGGGGGGGCGGTTGTCGCGGTAGCGTAGCAAATAGAGCATGAGGTCGGAGCCGTCCGACAGCGACACGGCGAACCAGTCCCAACCCACCTGTCCAGTATCCAACTGGTTGCTGCCGAATTCATGGTCGAACCAGCTGGTGCCCCGCACCGATTGGCGCTTCTGGCCGGTATCGAGAAAGCCCTGAGTAGCGAGCCGGGGGATGGAATAATAATAGGACGCCTGGCCGGGCTCGGGCCCCTTGGGGGAAAGGCCGGGTTGCAGACCGTGCAGAACGGGTGGGCGGCTCGGGGTCAAATGCAGCTCCAGGCGCTGTTGTTGCAGGGAGAAACTAGCCTTGAAAGAGCCATCGGCCTGGGCTTTGAGCCAGTGGCCGTACAGATGGACATCGAGGCTATCGGCCGCCGCCCCGGCCCAGTTGCTGGCGCGGCGGCCAAAGTCCTCGACCTGGTGGAAGCGGCCTTGCCCGATATCGGTTAGGGCGGCGTGGTAAATGATGAGATCGCCCATGGCCAGGTCCGACGGGCGTTGCGGTGACAGGGCTCCCTGGCGCCCGAAGGCACGGCGGAAAAAGGTCAATTGGTAACCGTATTGGGCCCCGTCCTGGGCTTGCAGTTGGCCGGTGATATACCACCATTCGGTCTGGAAGGTGGGGTGGTCGCCGTGGTCGGTGGGAAAGACAAACGTACGCGGGGATAGAGCACGGTCAAAGTCCTGAGCGGCGGCAGCGCCGTAGCAGAGCAGCAGAGAAAGGATAAGGGCCATGGCTATTCTTCCCGCAGGGCCTGAGCAATTGATTGGCGGCGCGCCAGTAGATAGGGGGCCAGTGCAGCCAACAGGCCCGCCGCTAAGGTCAAAGCGCCGGTGCTCAATACCGGCGCCCAGGGCCAGAAAAAGCGGATCGACCAGCCAAAGGCGCGCCAATTGACCACTTCTGTAAGCAGCAGTGCCAGAGCCGCACCGGTGGGCACGGCGGCGATAAAGGCGGCCCCGGCCAGGATCAGGGCTTCCAGGGCGAAAAGCTGGCGCACCCGACCCAGGTTGGCGCCCAGAGCGCGCCAGACGGCCAGTTGCTGGCTCTGTTCTAGAAAGAGCCCCAATAAAGTGGCGGCCAGGCCGACCAAGGCCAGGGCGGTGGCGATTGTTTCCAGCAAGTAGGTGACGGCGAAGGTCTGTTCGAAGACGTCGAATACGCGCTGGCGCAATTGGGCATGGGAACGCACGTCCAGGGCGTAGTCGGTGGCCAGTTCGTCCTGCAGGCGTTGGGCAAGGGCTTGGGCGTCGCTCCCCGGTGTCAGGAACAGGGCCAAGCTGCGCAAGCCCGTGTCGCCGAAGCGGCGGCTGAAAAAATCAGTGTGGGCCATAACGTAGCCCCGGTCGGAGGAAAAATCGCGGAAAATACCGGCAATGGGCATGGCGACCCGACCCAGAGGACCCTCTAAAACCAGCGTATCGCCTGGTGCTAGGCGATGGTGAGTGGCCATCGGTTCGGAAACCAGAATCTGGCCGGGGTCTTTTTCCAGTTGGGGCAAGGCGCCGGCGAGGAGATCTGTTTTTTTGCGCGTTAAGGTCGATTGCTCGACGCCGGAGACAAAGACTGTACCGGGGCCCAGGGGCAACTCAAGGCCGCGCATAGTTTCGAGCACGGCCACTTGCGGCATGGCCTGCAAGCGGGCCGCCACTTGCGGGGGCACTCGCCCGGTTTCTCGGCCCAGGGTGCGGGCGTAGGGCGAAATATAGATATCGGCCTGGATGACATTGTGCACCCAGGCCTGGACTTCGCGTTCGAAGGAAGCCACCATGGCCACCACGCCCAACGTCATTGCCAGAGCCCCGGATAGGGCCCCGGCGGCCGGCCCCGATCTGGACAAGGTGGCGTGGACCGCACTTAGGGCCAGGGGCGGCAACAAGTGGCCGGCTTCCTCGCTGCGGCGTTGCAGGCGGGGAAGCAAGCCGTCTAAGGCCAACGGCACCAACAGTGCATTGGCCGCCAATAGCCCCAGAGCGGCCAGATAGGCCGGCCACAGGGCCTGGGTGGGCAGGGCCAGAGAAGCGGCGACCAGGGCTAGGGCAGCCAGGACTAGGCCGCAAAGACGGCGGCGCTGGCGTACGAAACGCTGTTGGCGCCGGGGGCGGAAACCGGCCAAGCGCGGGGCCACCGAGGCGGCATCGCGGGCTGGGAAAAGGGCGGCGATCAGGGCAACGGCGGTCCCCAAGGCGGTAAGCAGGGTCCGTTGGTTAAAATTCAGTCCGCCCAGATCTATTTCGACAAAGCCGTACAGGGCGGTGATGCTCTGGGCCAGATCGTCGACGAGGAAATGGGCCAGGTAGTGCCCGCCGAACAGGCCCATAAGACTGCCACCGGCGCCCAGCAGAGCCGCTTCGCATAAAACAGCGCCCAAGACCTGGCCCCGGGTAGCGCCCAGACTGCGCAGTTGGGCTAGGAGAGGCTCGCGGCGGATGGCGGCAAATTCGGCGGCGTTGTAGACCAGGAAACAGCCCACGAAAAGGGCCAGGGCCCCCAGGATGAGCAGATTAAAGCGAAAAGCGTCGAGCATACGGGCGGCCCGTTCGCCACGCTGGGCGGGGCGTTCGAGGCGTTCGCCGGGGAGCAGGGCGATAGCCGGTATTTCGCCGTCGTCATTGCTGGTTAAAATGAGATCGATCCGGTCGATGCGTCCCAGGCGATCCAGCACTTCCTGGGCGGTGGCGATGTCGGCCAGGGCAAAGTGGACAGGCGGGGCGCCCAATTGCTCGGTGCTATAGGTGCCCAAAACCTGCAGCGAAACTTTGTACCCGGCCGCCGCCCCTTGCAGGGCCTGGCCCGTTTGCACGCCCTGCGAACGGGTCCAGGCCGCCGACAGATAGACGCCGCCCGGTGTATTGACAAAGTCTACGATATCGAGGCCGGGTTGGGAGCCGCTGTTGTGGGAGGGCAGGAAAGGGGCCCACTGGAACGGGTCGAGCCCAACCAGGCGCAGGGGTTTGCCCGGATAGTCCAGTAACGGCACCAGCCCCTCGATAACCGGCTGGGCGGCGGTTACGTCCGGATGGGCCTTGAGGGCGGCCAGGCGTTCCTGGGGCAGGCCGTTATCGGCGCTTAGTTGGTGCGTAGTGCGGCCGGCCAACACGACAAAACTAGAGCGGAAACTGCTGCGGGCCGCCAGGCCAACCTGATATATGGCGACAATGACGGCAATACCGGCGGCAATGCTCAGGGCGCTGGCGGCCAGGCCCAACGGGCGGCGGCGCAGGTCACGGCTCAGGATGCCTACCAGCAGGGCTGTCGCCTTCACAGCGGGGCCTGCAGGCGGCCGTCCTCCAGATGCAGGACTTGGGTGAACAGATCCAGGGCTTGGTCCGAATGGGTCGCCATTATCAGAGTCAGATCTCGGTTGGAGACCAATTCGGCCAACAAATCGAGTACCCGTCGACCGTTGGCTCGGTCGAGATTGCCGGTGGGTTCGTCGGCCAGTAGCAGGGGTGGGTCGTTGATCAGAGCGCGGGCCAGGGCAATGCGCTGCTGTTGTCCGCCCGACAGGGCGTCGGGGTAGGCGGCGGCTTTGTCGGCCAGGCCCACCTGCGCCAATAAAGTCTGGGCCCGGGCCCGGGCGCTGCGGGCTTTTTCGCCGGCCAGGCGGGCGGGCAGGGCGATATTGTCGAGGGCGTTGAGCAGGGGGATCAGATTGGCGAATTGAAAAACGAAGCCGACGTGGCGGCAACGGTAGCCGGCGGCTTGGCTATCGTTGAGGCGGGCCACCGGGCGGCCCGCTACCGTCACCGAGCCAGCCGACGGGGCTTCGAGGCCGCCGATCAGGTGCAGCAAGGTACTCTTGCCCGAGCCGCTGGGGCCCATCAGGCCCAGGGCCTGCCCCTTGGCCACGGCCAGATCGACCCCACGCAGGGCGACGACGGCGCCGGGGCCTTGGCCAAAGGTTTTGTGGAGCCCCTGGCAGTCGACAAAAGGAGCCGTGGAAGGGAGTGTCGAAGCCATGTATAGAAGGGGGGAGAAGCGGCTGCAAACGGTTGCCCGAACGCCGTTTTATGCGCACATTGTAGGGGTGATTTCGGTCTCAAAAACATACCAAAGGAGTGCGTTATGGCAAGAGCAGTACAGGTGGCGGTAACAGGGGCGGCGGGACAGATTGGCTATGCCATCCTGCCCCGCTTGGCCTCGGGCGAGGTATTCGGCCCCGATACCAAGGTAACCTTGCGGTTGTTGGAAATCACCCCGGCCCTGCCGGCTTTGGAAGGGGTGGTGATGGAATTGGACGATTGTGCCTTTCCGCTGTTGGAGAAGGTGGTGATCACCGACGATGTCAACGTTGCCTTTGACGGCATCAGCTGGGGGCTTTTTATCGGCTCCAAGCCGCGTGGACCGGGCATGGAGCGGGGCGACCTGATCCGCGAAAACGGCCCTATCTTCGTCAGCCAGGGCCAGGCGTTGAGCCGAGCTGCCAACGATGTGCGGGTGGCCGTAGTCGGCAATCCGGCCAATACCAATTGTCTTATCGCTATGCACAACGGCGTCAAGGCTGGGGTGCCCAAAGAGCGCTTTTCGTCGATGATGCGTCTCGACCAGAACAGGGCCGCCGCGCAATTGGCGCAAAAGGCGGGCGCCCCTGTTGGGCAGGTTTCGCATATGGCGGTGTGGGGCAACCACAGCGCCACCCAGTACCCCGACGCCGATAACGCCCGCATCAACGGGCGCCCGGCTACCGACGTCATTGGTCATGTCTCCTGGCTGCAGAACGAATTTATTGAAACTGTGCAGCAGCGCGGCGCCGCTGTCATCGCCGCCCGCGGGCATTCCTCGGCGGCCTCGGCGGCCAATGCCGCTCTCGATCACGTGCGCAGTTTTGAGGCGGCGACCCCGGGGGACGATTGGTTTTCGGCTGGGGTGCCTTCCGACGGCAGTTATGGGGTGGAGGAAGGGCTGATTTTCTCCTATCCCCTGCGCAGCGACGGTCAGGGCGGTTACAGTGTCGTCGAAGGGTTGGAGCTGAGCGATTTTGCGCGCCAAAAAATCGCCGCTACCACCGCTGAATTGCAAGAGGAAAAAGCGGTTATCGCCGATCTTCTATAAAGAGACGCACCTCTAGCCCGTTCAGGCTACTCGCCTGGGCGGGCTGTACTATATCGCCTAGCACCTCCTTCAAGACCGGCCGCGCTGAATTCCTACCTGGACAGACCGGGTTGGCAGGGCCGCATCGGCAACGATACTTGCACCGGGAATACTATGGAAGCCTATCACGGGGCCTTCTACGACAGTTATTTTTGCGGCGTCGAAGGCGATGTCGAATTTTATGTTGAAGAAGCCCTCGAATCCGGTGGTCCGGTGCTGGAGATTGGCTGCGGCACCGGCCGTGTTCTACTGCCCAGTCTCCGCGCCGGAGTCGAAATGGTGGGCTTGGAACCGGCGCCCGGGCAGTTGGCGGTATTGCGCCAAAAAGTCGCCGATTTGCCCCCCGAGGAGGCCCGCCGGTTGCAATTGGTAGAGGGCGTCGTGGAAGAATTCGATCTGGGTCGCACTTTTCCCCTCATTACCATACCCTATCGCACTTTTCAACATTTGCTCACTCCGGTCGACCAGCGCGACGCCTTGCAAAGACTACACCACCACCTGCAAGGGGATGGCCTGCTGGTCTTTAATACCTTCGATCCACTGCAGGATATGGTCGCGGGGGGGTGGCGCCAGCCGCTGCGCAAAGATACCGATTTTATCGATCCGACAAACGGCCATCAGGTGATAGTCTGGTACAGTCGTATATACGATCCGGAAGTGCAATTGATGGAGCAGGAATTGGTCTATGAGGCCGTCGACGGGGCCGGGATTTCAGTGGGGCGCACGGTGGGGCGCTTGACCTTGCGGTGGAGCGGTCGCCTCGAAATGGAATATTTGTTGGGCATGTGCGGTTTTGCCGTGGAAGCGCTCTACGGCGATTTTGACGGGGCTCCCTATCCCGGCTACGGCGAGCAGGTCTGGGTCGCCCGTAAACTTTGAGTCGTCGCTATTCCCATCTGGTTTGGGACTGGAACGGCACCTTGCTGGACGATGCCTGGTTGTGCGTTGAAATTACCAACCGGTTGCTGGCCGAGGCCGGGCTGCCGACCATCGATGGGGTCAGATACCGGCAGCTATTTGGTTTTCCCCTCCAAGACTATACCGTTAAGCTGGGCTTTGCCGCCGCCGATTTTGTCGCCGTCAGCGACGCTTTCATCGCCCAGTACGAAGCCCGGCGGCATCAATGTGCCCTGCGTGCCGGTGCCCGCCAGGCCCTGGAAACCGTGCGTCGGGCGGGGCTGGAACAATCGGTATTATCGGCGTACAAACAGACCACCCTCGACCAGGTCGTAGAACAGCGCCGCCTGGGCCCTTTTTTCCGCCGCCTGATTGGTGTCGATAATCATTTGGGGCTGGGCAAAATAGAGAATGGCCGCCGTTGGCTTAAGGAGATGGGCTGGCCCCCCCAAGAGGTGGTATTGGCCGGGGATACGCTGCACGATGTCGAGGTTGCCCAGGCCATGGGAGTCCATTGTCTGTTAATACCCAGCGGCCACCAATCCCGGCAGCGATTGGCCGCCGCCGGGGTAGCCCTGGTGCCCGATCTGACGCGCCTGACGACCGCCGTTTGCGGCGGCAAAATTTGAAGGAGAGCTGCCATGAGCCCTACTTGGAGCGGTATTTTTCCCATTGTCATCACCCCTTTCACCGCCACCGGCGCCCTCGATGAGACCAGTCTGCGGCGCATGGTGGCCTTTTGCCTGGAAGCCGGTGCCAGGGGGTTGGTCGGCCCGGCCAATGCCAGCGAATTTTCCACCCTCTCCGACGATGAGCGGCGGCGCTGGTTGGCCATAGTGGTGGAGGAGAGCCAGGGGCGGGTGCCGGTGGTGGCCTCGGTCACTTCGGGCCATTATTTGCCGGCGGCGGAATTGGCCCGCTTTGCCGAAGGCAACGGTTGCCAGGGTATTATGGCCATGCCCCCGCACGTGCTGCACCCCGACCAGGAGGGTTGCTACCGCTATTACCAAGGCCTGAACGAGGCGGTGGGGATTCCAATTTGTGTGCAGAATTTTGGCCCGCCGCTGGGCACGCCGATGAGTGGGACTCTGTTGGGGCGGATGTGTATTGAATTGGAGCAGGTGCACTATATCAAGGAAGAGACCCTGCCCGAGCCCATGCAAATCACCGCGACGCTGGCGGCGGCGGGCAAAGCCTGCAAAGGCGTCATGGGCGGCCAGGGGGGCATCTATCTGCCCGATGAGCACCGCCGCGGGGCTTGCGGCAATATGCCGGGTTGCCATACGACCGACGTGCTGGTCGATCTGTGGGAGCGGCTTGAAGCCGGCGACGGTCAGGGGGCGCGGGAACTATTCAACGGCTTGCTGCCGCTGATGAATTACGAGCGTCTCTACGGAGTGGCGGTATACAAGGAAGTATTGCACCGGCGTGGTTTGATCCGTGACACCTTTCGCCGCGCCCCGGGCGCCGGGCTAGACGAGCATACCCGCGCCGAACTCAATCCCATTCTCGATCGGGTGGAAGGGCTGTTCCGGGTGCGCTAAAAGTCCGATGCCCGCTAATTGTCAACCAGAGCCGTGACCCTTTAGTTTTGCGGGCTGGAGCTATAGTGTCCCCAAAGGGTGGGGCGGCCTATTCGACCAATGGCCGATTTTGACCAGGAGTCTTGCGTCCCATGGGACGAATTGAACCGGAAAATTCGGCAACAGACCCATTGGTAAAAACGCCCGCGGCCCGGGCGTTAGAAGATCGCTGGCGGCGCATCTGGCATGGGGCTTTTTACTTCCTGTTGGGCTTGATTGCGGTCCTAATCCTGTTCAAACAGGCCCTGCCCTGGGAGCAACGCGGCGCTTTTGTCGGGCTGGCGTTGGTGTGGGGTGGCTGGTACTGGGGTTGGGCTGTCTGCTTGCCGTTGGCCGATCGAAGTCTCTCCAAGAAAGCGATTTTCTTTCTCGTCGAATGGGGGTTGTGGATCGGTTTGATGCTTATAGACCAGTCGGCAACTTTCCTCGCCGTTGGTTGCTTTATCCACGTATTTTTATTTTTGCCCCTTCGTTGGGGGCTAGGTGGGGCTTTGCTCCTGGCCGGTTTGCTAATCGGCAGCCAGGCTTTTTGGCATGGTCGGGTTTCGGGCCCTATGGTGGTCTTAACCTTGATCGGGGTCGGGGTCAGCATGCTGTTGGCCCTATTCATTCAGGCTATCAGCCGCCACGGCGAGCAATTGCAACAACTCACCGCCCAGCTGCAACAGGCCAATAGCGAATTGGAGGCGGCCAACCGACAAATTCAGCTGGCCACCCAACGCAAATCCCAATTTCTGGCCAGTATGTCGCACGAATTGCGCACACCGCTCAACGCCATCAAGGGGTTTACCCGGTTGGTATTGCGCCGGCAAACCGAATTGACGCCGCGCAATCGGGCCAATCTGGAGAAAGTTACTCAGGCCTCGGACCACTTGTTGGCCCTAATCAACGATCTGCTCGATCTGTCTAAAATCGAAGTGGGGCGGATGGAGGTCAATGCCGCCGCCTTTGCGGTGGAGCCGCTGGTAGCCGGCTGCGTGGCGACGGTGAGTCCCCTAGTAGGCCAAGGTGTTGAGTTGCGCTATGAAATAGCCCCGGATCTGGATCAGGCCCATACCGACGAGGCCCGCTTGCGGCAGATGCTGATCAATCTACTCAGCAATGCGATAAAATTCACGGCAGCGGGCCAGGTGGCAGTGCAGGCAGCAAGGGAAAACGACCAGCTTGTGATACGGGTTGCCGATACGGGGCAGGGTATTCCGGCGGCGGAACTGGCGACCATTTTTGATGAATACCGCCAGGTGCAGGGGAGCGACCCCGGGCAAAAGGGAACCGGCTTGGGGTTGTCGATAACCCGGCGCTTTGCCCAATTGCTCGGCGGTGGCATTGAGGTGCAGAGTCAATTGGGCGAGGGGACTGTATTTACTTTGCGGCTGCCGCTGGTCTATGCGGGCGGCTGAGCATTTACTGATTCCACCATAAATATACCGCGCAAGCCAACAGCCAGCCGGAGAAAGACCATGAGCCAACGACCCAATATTCTTTTCGTCATGACCGATCAGCAGCGTTTCGACACGATCCGGGCATTAGGCAACGAGCATATCTATACACCCAATATGGATCGCCTGGTGCGCCGGGGCCTCTCCTTTACCCAGGCCTATTCGCCCTGTCCAGTATGCGTGGCCGCCCGCTATACTATTCGCACCGGCTGCACGCCCCTTTCCACGCGGGTCTTCTCCAATGGCCAAATCCCGCCGGCCCCCGAGCAGGCGGATACTATGACCGGGCGCTGCGGGCCCTACCTGGCGCAGACCATGCAGGACCGGGGTTACCGCACTTTTGGTATTGGCAAATTTCATACGACCCCGCGCGACGAAGATCTAGGCTATGAGGTTCATCTCCACAGCGAGGAATTGTACGGCAATGCCGAGGGGCGCGAAAAAGACGCCTATGCTTCGTATATAAAAACAGAACATCCCCATTTCGACTTTATCGAAGGACTGATGGGCGAGCGCACCGAAATGTATTATATGCCGCAGATGAGCGGCGTGCCGGCGGAATTGGGGGTGGAGGCCTGGGCCGCCGATCGGGCGGTGGAGCAGGTGGGGGCCGCCGGCGAGAGGCCGTTTTTTGGTTTCGTTTCTTTTATTGGCCCGCATCCGCCCCTGGCCCCGCCCATTCCCTTCAATCGCATGTACGACCCCGACCGCATGCCCAATCCGGTGCGTGGCCAGTTGGCCACAGACCATATGGACGAGCAAATCCCCTGGATGAACCACGCTATCTGGGCCGAGGATATCACCGATGCCCACGCCCGTGTACTCAAGGCGCGCTACTACGGCGAATTGACCTATATCGACCAGTGTCTGGGCCGAATTCTCGATGCCGTGGAAGCCCGGCCCGACAGCGATAATACCCTGATCTGCTTTTTCGCCGATCACGGCGATCATATGGGGGACCATACTGCTTGGCAGAAGGAAAGCTTTTTTGATGTGTCCTGTCGGGTGCCTTTCCTAGTGAGCTGGCCGGCGCGTTTGGCCAAAGACCAACGGCGCGAAGAATTGGTCGGACTGCACGATTTATTCGCTCTGGCCACCGGGGCCGCCGGCTCTGTCGAGGCCCGTGAGGGGATCGATGTCCTGGGGACGGTGGTAGGCAGCGTTGCACCCCGGGAGCACCTGATTGGCCTGTACGGGGCACCCGGCACGTCGCAGTTTAAGGTGATGGTGCGGGGCCAGCGCTGGAAATATATCTTCTTTGCCAATGGCGGGGGGGAACAATTATTCGACAGCCAAACCGATCCGCACGAAGTGGACAATAAGGCGGCCGACCAGCCCGATATGGTCCGGGCTTTGCGCCAGGTCGCCATTGCAGCGCTGGACAATGCCGCCGGCGACGATGCCTTGGAAAGGGGCGATTTGCGCGCATTTCCCTTTGCGGCCCGGGACGCCATGCGGATTTACCAATTCGACCGCTCGCGGGGTATTGTCGGCTTTCCCGAACGCCCTGAGGATGTTCTGCAGTAAATCAGCCGGTTGGTCAGCCCCTGTGCATGGCCGCCCGGGCCCGCACTTCGCCGGTTAGGCCCCGCATATAACCGATATTGCGGGGAATATTCCACCACAATCCGGTGCGGCTTTTGTTGAGCCGCCGGAAAATACTGGCCGGCGAATAGAATTGAGTCTTGGCCCATTCGTAACCGGCCAACAGCTGGTCCGCTGTCATATGGCGGGGCCGGTGGACGACGTGAGTCTTGCCGTTGTAGTGGCGCCAGTTGCGGTCGATGATGCGGTTTTCCCGCTCTAATTTGGCATAGGCGGGCAGGCCTGGATAGGGCACCAGCAGGCTGACGGTGGCGTTGTCCAGACCGATGGCGTCCATCAGATCGACGGTCTGTGCGAAAATATCCGTTGTATCCTCTGCAAAGCCGAATATAATACCGGCCTGGATGGCAATGCCGTGGTCGTGGGCGCGCTGCAGCAGGTCCCGGTAGCCCTTTACCTGATTATGGCTTTTGCGGGCCCCAGCAAGACTTTCCTGGTGGACGCTTTCCAAGCCGATGAACAGGGCTTTGCAGCCGCTTGCGGCGGCCAGGCGCAAAAATTCGTCGTCGCGGATGGAGACCATAGTGGTCTGGCTGGTCCACCATTTGCGCAGCGGGATCAGGGCGCGAAATAGGGCTTTGGCGTAGGCGGGGTGGGCGCCGATATTGTCGTCCCAAAAGACAATGCCTTTGTCGGGGATAGCGGCGATTTCGGCGGCCACCTGGTCCACCGGGCGCAGGCGCATGCGGCGGGCCTGGGGGTAGAGGGCGGGAATAGTGCAGTAGTCGCAACTATGGGGGCAGCCTCGGGTGGCGATGGCGGCACCCCGGGTGGCCCACCACCGGTTCCAACCGCCGTGGCGGATCAGGTCGCGGCGGGCGGCGGGCAAGCCATCGAGGGAGGCGGGGGTTGGGCAGCGGTAGATCAGGGAGCCGTTGGGCAGGCTTTCCACTTGTGCCTGCGTCTCTTCGTCAAGAATATGTCGGCCCGGCCGATAGCGCCGTTCCAATTCGTAATCTTCCAGCACTCGGGTCCACTGGCTTTCGGCTTCGCCGACTAGGACGATATCTACGTGCTGGGCCACTTCGTAGGGCAATAGGGTGGCGTGGGGGCCGCCCATGGCGACTTTGACCCGGCGGTTGCGAAAGGATTGGGCTAGGTCGTAGGCGTGTGGGGCTCCGGGGGTGGCAGCGGTGAGGCCGACTAGGTCGCAGCTGCAGTCCGGGTCGACTTGATGGGTGATCTCGTCGGTGTGTGTTACTTGCCAGGAGGATGGAGTCAGGGCGGCTAAAAGCGGCATGGTCAATTGCGGCATGCGGATTAATTCGCGGGCCCTGGCCTGCAGGGTCAACGGGTCTTCGGCGGTGATCAGGTGAAGATGCATGGGCTTGTCTTGTAAAGTAATTTGTATTACAAAGTAGAACTATAACCCTAACCTTTTTTAGGGTATCGGCACAAGTATTTTATCTGGATGGGCAAAAAAGAAACCAGCCTGGAGTGCTCTGGACACAGCGACTCGAGGCTGGTTTTGCTCGGAATAATAGGTGTTTAGTTCGAGCGGTAGCCGCTCAAGGGGACGGGGGCACGCAAAGGAAAAAGCCGCATGACCTACCAACAACCGACCCGCATCGAGGCGCCCCGCTCCGGCGGCAACCGCAGCTACAGCCCGCGCCGCTGCAGAGAACCGGGTTGACCCCAGATGACGTCGTCGAAGACAGGACTGCGGGGCGCTGGCTTTGACCCCGGTGGGACTGACTCCCACTGAATGTGTCAACCTTATCTGATGCTGTTGCCGAATTCAGGGAGGCCTTTATCATAGAGCACTAATTTCCCGTTGTCCATTCTCCCCCTTCTCCCCGAGGTGGTCTATGTCTCTGTCCCAGCGACCGATTGAGCCCGTGCCGGAA
>WLWI01001700.1_pt1 | contig 19016 bp, 17 predicted proteins | sample 6701501 | NCBI WGS metagenome assembly WLWI01 (sample SAMN12718690, study PRJNA515312) | sponge metagenome | isolation source: marine sponge | host: Mycale hentscheli | place: New Zealand: South Island, Marlborough, Capsize Point | collected 2014-11-01
TCCACACAGTGCATAATGGCATGTCATTAATGTTTATATCTTGAAATGAATGTAAACTTGCCTTAGCTTGTTGTTGAGCTGTTTACAAGGAGACACACGCACTCTCTCTCTCTCTCTCTCTCTCTCTCTCTCTCTCTCTCTGTGGTCAATTGGGTTTGGTGGTATCTCATTGTTGTGTTTGAGAGCCCCATCATATATATACATGCATAGGTAGCCAGTGTACTAGCAGTTTTGTTGGAATTTTAACCAATTATGAAATGCATAACTCAGAAATAATGTAGTTGTACACAATAATAACAATAATAATAGTAATAATATTAACAACAACAATAATTATAACAATAATGATGATGATAATAAAAATAATAATGATAAATAATTAGCATAATTATTTCACACAAAAAATTTACAGCAAGATTCTCTTTGCTATTAGCCAGGAATGCTGCACTCTCTCTCTCTTTACGACAGGCATACATAGCAGGTGTGATGGAAATTAACATTCCTAAATGATGCCCAACATTCTCTTTCTTTATGAAACCAGAGCTGGAACCTGAGGCTCTATTGAGAATCACTTAATACAGTTCAAATTACTCCAATTAGTCAAACACCTCTTTATTTTTAGAACCTCTTAGAAGTATTAACAAATAAAAGTGGGTGGGGAAGTGGGTGTGCCTCATAGCTTGAGAACGGAAAGTGAGACACTTGGACGGACTATTTTCGCCGGAAGAGACGTAGTAGATCTTCAAGCATCTCTTTGCACGTCCCTCCCTTGCCTCCCTCTCTCCCCTCCCTGTCCCTGGGCAACCCATCCAGTCCCCCCCACATCCTCTCCATTCATGTGTGGAGCGGGCCATTAGTGCCAAGAGCTCTGTTGTGGTAATCCATTACTCAATCAGTTCATAAAATGACAACCCGTAGGAATGCTCGTTATGAAGCGCGATTTCTTCCAGATTAGCGCTAACTAGATCCGAATTTCCCCTGAGTGGGCGCTCAGGGAATTCTCTCAAAATCCCAGGAAGAAAAAAAAAAAAAAAGAAAAGGAAAGTGGGAATGATTAGGCGATAATTAATGAAAACAGACCGGCACTTCTTAAATGGTGTTATGATGGCTTCACCTGGCTTAGTTCACACCTTAGCTGAGTTTGCAGCCGAGTAATTGTTTGTTTCTCACGTTATATAAGTGTTGTTGGTTGTGGGGGCGTGAAAATTGAAGTAATCCATTAAAAGTGTGAGAAGTAACTAATGTAGCCATCAGATTAGGTGGCAGATGCAAAATTTCATTTTATCTCATGGGGCTCTTAACTGTGAGCAAGTCAGAAATATATTCAGGGCATGAGAGGGAATTAAGGAAATGAAGAGCTTATGAATAATACAGTTAACAAATGGACACACATTGACCGACACACAAACACACAAACTTGCCACAATCACACACCACAATTGATAACACACACACACACACACACCAACAGGGAGAGAGAGAGTGGGGACAAGATCCTGTGAGGAACAATGTCGCAGTCACTCACAGGGCAAAGGTCAAGGAAGGAGGGGATATATTGTCAATGGCATGACCTTGATATGCAGTTCACTTTCTTGCACATGTGCCAGCAAGTTCACCAATCTGGACAAGTCAGAAACATACCAACAGAAAACAAGCCTAATTATATTTCTAAGTTTCATGATTTGCATGTCAGATTACAACCAGCCAACCAATTTAGGCCAAACTCTGTAAGTCCCATAGTATACTTTCACCATTAATTGAAACTTCCAACGCCCACACAACTGCCCTGATCATTGGATATTTCCTCATCAGCATCAAACGGCACCCAATCCTTAGTTTCAGGCCACAATGATACCAAGTGGTAACCACCTTCTGCTTGAAAAAATATAGGTATTAGAAACATCTTGTGTGCATTGTCGCGAGGAGATGGTTCCCTCGTGATAATGAGTTTCCTTGTGTTCTTAGCAACTTCCAGGCTACCTTTGGTTAGTGCATGCAGTATTGGCTGTTGGAATTTAATAGGAATTTCATTTCCGCTTAGAATAGTGCATATAACATAAAAATGACTTTCTTGTAAAGGAGCAATTTATAATTGAACCATACACAGGTATATTATATATATATATATATGTATTGGTATGTGGGTGCAGTTGCAATATTTTGGAGACTTTAACTTGAATTATACTGTGAGTCTATTAGCACAACTGAATTGAATAGCACGGGCTAAGTAATAATTATGATCTACACTGCCTTACATTATTTAAATTCTCTTTAGCTTTAGACTTATTTCCCTCGCAATTCAACGTATCCGGTAAAATGTCAACCTCTACAGCATCATCCTGCCATAGCCTCACTTGTGTGTGTATGCAGGTAGTCTCTACTGCAGCCTTTAGATGTTGTTCGTTAGGAAGTTGTTATTTTTTAATTCTTCTCTTCACTATGAGACTGGTTTCCATTGCGGCCTCTGTTTTCATCTTGCTTTGTTTTTTACCTCTAAGTGCCAACATCTAATCTGCAAATTGTGACACATTTTAATTAAGTTGAAAATAATATGGCTTGCTATCTGTAACCTTTTTAAAGGGCCAATTAAAGATATCTAGATGAGGCTGGCACCGTACTACCAACCAATTAACTTTTGGTCAACTTAAAAAAAAACACCTCATCGAAGATACAATAAAATATCAACTACTCAGTGATAAAAATCAAATGAACTGAAACTGTTTTGTATTGTGCTAATTATTTTTAATGACCTTTATATGACTCTTTCAAAGTAAAGCAAGTACGAGAGCAAACCCACTTAAAATGACCCAGGTTTAATGATTTTTATTATTACACATGCAATTTATTGGGGAGGTGGGGTATTGGGGTGGGGGGAGGGGGGGGTGGAGGTGGGGGAGGGTAGGATGAGCAAAGCAGCTCACGGAGATCCTTTTCTACAAACTCATTTATGAGATTAAAACACATAACACACACACACACACACACACATACAAGGAAGAATGTATTTTAATTTTTTTCTATTAAGCGGCAGAGCCAACCATTATTATCTATGATTTGTTGTTGTTGTTGTTGTTGTTGTTTTTTTTTACAACCGGGCTTATTTGAAGGGTCATACGTATGAATCATGCATATCCCGTCTATACAGAAGTGGAAGAACATCCCTAGTGACCACATTGCAAGTCATGTCAACGAGACATTGACAGCTTGTGGTTGCTTGTCTGCTACCTTGTATTTCTTGTTTTGGGAACCTTTGGTGAGGTTCTATGTTGCAGGGAAGTAGTAGTACAGTCACTGGATCTCTCTACCTGCCATTGTGCCGTTCTTCAGAGCCAGTGTAGTGACCCCCATTGGCACATTCAACTGGACATTTAGAGTCTGCCACAGTGTCCTTTGGGTTTGTCTGTGGGTAAAAGGACCAGTTGCTCCAAATCAGTACATGTGATATGATCACTTCTATTGTGCAGGATGTGTATGTGTATGCATTTGTGTGTGTGTGTGTGTGTGTGTGTGTGTGTGTGTGCATGGCACCCTTCAAGGTGGTTCAAGGTGTGTGTGTGATGGGGAGAGGGCCCAGAGGAAGTAGAAAAAGGGGCGGAGTAGATTTAAGTGAGGTATCCTATATTGATTGAGGTAATTTTATGATCCTAGAGCATTAATATTATGTGCTTGAATGTTCCGAGTTAAATCCTTGCTATTTGCAATATATTTAATTTTAGAGCAGTACTATCACACTGATGTGGCCTCTTTGGTCAGACTGTGGCACAATATTATTTTTAAGGTACAAAATAAAGTTTGAATTGGTCATCCGTGCAAGGAATCCACTTGCTCTGTTTCCTTTTTCCCTGGCTTCTTTCAAGCCATAAAATAACTGTCAAAGAAAGTGTGACACAGGAATTTTTACCTCCAAGAATTTATCCCTCATTTTCAAAGAACCATCTGCCCACAATGCAAGGTTTATTATAATGAGCAAAAATAAGCCCTTTGCAAAAAATTAATAATTATTTTCCTCAATATAATGCCCATACATTGTTTATTTGTTTGTTTTTGTTAAGTTTTGTTATTGTTCTTCAGAGAAATGTGAGAAAATTTGTTGGTTATTTTTAGAAGTGTCATATTTGGCAGACCAAGTGCTAAATGTCATCATGGGTGACATAAAATGCTATCGGCTTTGCTTCACACTATCACACACTTTGCAACTGGACTTGACAGTCACTCGCCACTTTGGAAATCACGACTACTTTAATGCACCACATTCCACTCATGGAAATAACTGCCCTGTATGGTAGGTATTTAACTCACTCCTGCAAAAAAGAAAACTCAGAATTTCTGGCAAGAAAAAAAAAATACATAAAGATGATTGACGAAATATTAGTAAGAAGGGAAAAAATGTTATTATTGGCTTCAATTATTATTCATTCCCTTTACTGGAATCAAGAGTAGTAAGGTGAGAGTGAGTTTTTATCATTATTGTAATTATTGTTTTAGGTTGCTAGTATTTGCAGAAGTAATTAATAATTTTTGCATAGTAACTACTAGATTAATTAACAACCAGTTTGGATGTAAAACTAGAGTGAACTAAAGGTATTGTATAATTATTCCAGTAACCTTGCAGCTTGAAAGGAAGGATGGGTCTAGATAAACAAACATGCCCAATCTAGCTAAAAATCTAGCGCAATTACCGAGCTGAAAGCCCAAGGTCATAAGACCCACAGATTTCTGTTAACAAAAGTCTTATTGTGATGCTAAGTGGGGCCTGTAGGGCACCTGTAAGCAAGTTGCTGGAGGGAGACCAAGATGCTTCAATCAAAGGTCACTGGAAGTCTACCAACTAAACAAATTAGATTCTAACGCATAGTTCTCTCACGCGATGTTCATGTTGAACAACATTGTATAAGTTTAGCTATACTTAAATTATATATACATATATATGTATATATAATTATATATATGTACATAGGAATGTAGAGGAACTTTTGGGACGGTAGTTTCGCAGGCATAACTACGAAATGCAACTGGCGACGCTAGCAAATTCCAGGCCACGTGCCCGCCCGCGTATAAAAAAAAATTGGTTGTTTCCTATTAAGTACGTGCGCAGATTATTTTGCGTCCGTCCCAATATAAGCAAGACGCGGTCTGTAAACCGAGAGCAAAGGCTTCCTAGCCACGAAGTAGGACGAGGCTGGTCGCTATCGATTGCTGATCTGCAAGTAGCAGCGGACATTTCTCAGATCTTTCCCTTTACGCTCAATTGCTCAAATGATGGACAGGACTGTTACCTCGACTGGATCCGGAGGTAATTTATTAACTTAACTATAGCTGGCTGTTGCTATCTATCTTCCATCCTGGCGTATATGCACAACCATAGCTACCTGTAGATATTGCGTGAATTAGGCATTGTGGCGTATTCAATATTAAAGTAGCACGATGTGTGGATGTTACTAGGTTAGCAGATGCTGTTCCACATACAGCCTGGGGGTGGTTATATATGTATGTATACTATTGAAATGCAACCTAGTTTTCAGCATTAACTTAGCAATTAGTCTGGAAACCTCTGAGGGGGATATAGCCAGCTTCGCTCAGAGTGTCAAATTCCATCCAGTTCTGCTAAAATTTAGGGTATGCGGACATAAGTGTGGAATTCTTGGGTGAAGTTATGAGTCTGACACTGAGCAGTATTGCATTGTTCAAGTGGTCATTACCTGGTTCACACTTCCAATTAATAGTATTTATTTTTCAACACTGGCAAATTAGTGGCAGAGTTTGTTGCATCGAATTACTTGAGCAGATTTACCAACCATTGCAATTACTTCAGTTTCTTGCTGACAATTATTGTAGAGAGAAAATGAAATGCAAATTGTTTCATTCTGATTGTGCTGTTATCTTTCTTTGGTTGCCCAGGTGATTCAGTCACTGAGGTCTTATCTCCAGTAAAGCCGACTGAGGAGTCGGAGAAGAAGCCACCAGCTGTCAAGAATGAGAGTAAGTTATCTTACGTGCACGGACAGTTCCAGACACTTACATATACACACATGCTATAGCAACCCATGCTTTGCACTCTCAGCCTCTGCCATCACGTGCACCTCACCAGTTTCTGTTAACTTGTATCTTGAATATGCTTCACCTCAAAGAACAATGTTGTTATTTTTCCCTGGCTACCCATTCATGCCATTCTTTAATTAATGGAAGGATAATGCTCCGTACTTGTTCGTTTTCAGAGTGGGCCCATGTAGGTGGACACAGTGATTAAGGCGAGCGTTCAGTGTTGGAGTGTGTGTAGTGTAGCAGTGGCAATACTTGCAGTGCATTTGAATGGTGTAGTTCCCTTATTACAAGTGTGGATGCATATATCCGGCGGATTAGTCCCTCAGAACAGATTTAGTTATTCATGAGGAGAATTCATATGAAGTTGACAATTTCTGATATGTTACAAAAGTTTTGTTGCAATGGGAAGTTTTACTTCTGTGATAAGGTATAGGATGACACTTCCTAAAGGTGTGGCTTTGAATGTTCTAGAGTTTACTTTTCATGCCTGTATGCTGATCCATTAAGCACCATAACCTCAGATGTTACCTTATGAATTATGGTTACAGTATATTTTCCATTGAGCTTTTTTTTCCACAGTACATTCTACCAACCTAAATCCAATCAGTTGACAGAGAGAGATATGGAGCATAGCAGATTATGTAATAACTTTGTGTATGGCCATTACTTCTGATTAATCATTAAAGAAAACATTAAACAATTCCAAGCTGGTTAGAGATGGAACAATTGCAGTGACTTTTATGTCATCCCTGGGTTTTTCTAATTAATCACAATTGATCCCTCAGCTGTAACCTCTAAGTTGCTAGGTTTAATTTCTGTAAAGAAGTGTTTTCCTGTTATCTATGGCTTCTGATTGGACCAGGCTCTAACCATTACTTGCAACTCTGCAGCTGGGAGGGGGTGATGGTATTTCATACACAGTGACAGTTGCTAAGTTGAAGAACCAGACAATGACAGTGGAGGTGAACAAGGAGAGGCCAAGAAAATAAAAGGGGGACAGAAGCGAGGGTTGGAATTAACTACATACTTTAGACGGTTAGAATTCAAATGCACTTATTTGGCGAGATACTTGACGTTGCACACATGGAGCTGTCCCCTGTCCTGTGCTGCTACTCTAACACATGCAAGGTTCTTGTGCTAGCTAATAGTTATCCCATTGAAAACCTTTTTTTTTCCCTTTCATTTGTGAATGGTGGAATGTTTAAGAATCTCATGAGGTTTTTAATGCAATGAAATTGGATAAAGCTGCAACCACAACTTTTTGAGACTGCTCCTCTAGAAGTAAAACGATACTTTTCATGTGTTTGTTCAAGAGCTTAGTCTGAATTTTCTGCTCGATGCAGTTTAAATGTTTGTCCTTAAGAAAATGAATTTTTAGTGTCCGGCATGGCATCCCGACATCCCAATAGGATTGGAATCTGTTAAATGGCGTTGACTTGATCGTTTAACAATTCTTTTGTGTCATTAAGTAAAATAACATTACATAATAATTTACACAGCAGTTCTTTGATCTGATGGAATTTCAATTACGTTCTCGATCCACGTTCTCACACACTTCATATTCTGTTTTGTGATGCAGTTCCTAAGCCCGGCACGGTGATTAAACTGGAGGAGACGGGGACCACCATTACCTACTCAGGCACCACTGCCGAATCCGTGGCCCCCAATGGTACAAAGGTCACATTGCACGGGCTGGATCTGTGGTCGGAATTTCACAAGGTCGTCACAGAAATGATTATCACGAAGGCAGGAAGGTAAGAGATGAGTCAATCCAAGGAGTCGTAATTTAGTTTGAATTGTTTTCCTATATATATATTATATGTAATTGTTTTGCTGTTTCATTTTGTTCAGGAGGATGTTTCCAGTCGTCAAATGCAGCGTCTCAGGACTCAATCCTGATGACAATTACGCCGTGGTGATGGACGTCATTCAAGCCGGGGAAAGTCGGTTCAAGTTCCACGATTCCGAGTGGGTTGTCACGGGAAAGGCGGAGCCAATGGGTAGCGACCGCGGCCGGCTGTACCTCCATCCCGACACTCCATCAAGTGGGGCAAAGTGGGAAAAACAACTACTTACTTTCCAAAAGTGCAAAATAACCAACAACCATTTGGATCAACTTGGCTTTGTAAGTTGTTTTGAATTTTCCACCTACTGCTGATTTGGTTACTGCCACTTCTCGGGTAGCTCCAATTAGGCTGTGGTGGGTGTTGTTGCTTGGACTCGTTCTAGCGGACGGATGGGGGAAATATTTTGGAAATGTCATTAACCACCAACATCAAATTTGCATGTGATATTACAACAAGCGCCTTAAATATTTTTGCCGAGCACAATTTGTTTTTTTTCTCTTATTAATTTAGAATACAACCTGCCAGTTTGCGCATTTAAGTATCATAAATTAACTTAATAATTCAAAATATTGATACTCAGGGTTCTCATTTTCAGACTGTTCTGCATAAACAGCATGGAGGTTGTGGGGGGCACTTTGCTTGCTCTGAGGGACCGCATATCAAATTAAAGCTTTGATTACAACACATATACTGTTGTTACAAGCCTGTGTGGAATGTATGCCAGTGAAGGATCTAGTTAAATGGAGAATGGGTAGGGGGGAAAGAGGGAAAGGTCAGTTCAGTTCAGCCCCATAGTGACCCACGTCCTACCTGCATCACTGAAAGTGAATGGTGACTCGAAACAAGTTAGCTTTACCTGGACAAAGTGCCAACACGATCACCCTTCTCTTGTGCTCTGCGCACGGTGTGACCCTGGTATGTCCACAGTGCAGTGGGAAGAGCTTTGAAGGAGAATGCTGACTGTTTTCACAGCTTGTAGCGGCTGTGTTCGATAGTGGCCATGTTTGTTGAAAGCATCCATAGCTGGTAATTTGTGTTCTTTGGTATTGACCATTGGAAGAAGCGTGACCTGCCAACAAGTTACAAATACTCTCTCAGTTATACCTGGCTATAATCCTTTGACAAGATTTCTATCTATTTTTACTAATTCATAGCCATCCTTTTATGGAAGAAACAACCAATGTGATCCCACATGCATTTTCTCTTTCTCTCCTCCCTGGCTTTCTTTTTAAGGTTTCAGTTTAAGCTGGTGTCAAAGAATAAACAGTATCGAGTTAATTATCAGCAAGCCAATGCTCTATCTCAATGGTTGTTGCATTAGTTGTTGAGGCTAGTGTGTACATGGATTGTGGTAGTGGAGGAGTTGGAGAGTTGTCTGAGTGGGGGGGACAGGACAATGCAAGAGACGGGGAAAGAGAAGAATAGTGTGTTTGTTGTGAGGCTGCTGCAGACAATCTTAGTAAAGGCAAACAACACACAGAGGTGACAGGACTTTACGTGATTGTAATGGGATTGAGCTCTACCAGCTTGGTTGTCATACTGCTTTCTTGGGTTTACATTGTAATTAAATTGCAAGATGTAATGGTAATTAAGATGTAATGGTAATTAAGATGTAATGGTAATTATGATTATTATTATATATTTTTCTGTTGTCGTGATTCTCTGTACATTCATGTATACAGTTAATTTTGAACTCGATGCACAAGTACCAGCCCAGGATTCACATCGTGAAGCAAGAAAAGTCCAGAGATGACAAAATGAACATTTCTTTGGACCAGAAAATCAGTGATCGATTTAGCACGCACATATTCCCTGAGACTCAGTTCATGGCTGTCACTGCATATCAGAACCAGCAGGTGAGCATGCTCATGTCTTCACAGCAAGCGTTTAGAAGTGGAATAGGAAGTTAAAAAAGAAAGAAAAGCTTCATGTAGTTTATCAAAACTATGTGTCACTTTAGCTGGTTTTTGTTTTTTAATAGCAACGTGAACTAAAGCCATTAAAACAACTTCTTTGTCTGACCACTAGTGGTAATTTTGCTGATGTTTTTTGTTTCAACTTTAGGTAACACAACTCAAGATAAAATACAATCCATTCGCTAAGGGGTTTCGCGGATCAGAGCTCTGCGGCCCTAGAAGGTAAGAAATAAAAAATTATAACAATTGTGACTGTTTCATTAATTGTAATTCTTCTTTTGGTTTGTAGGGACGTTGTAGGAATGCCGACAAGAACGGGGTCTCTAAACAGTCCACCGCCTTTCGATACGACTCATTACATTGACCAGTTCCGTCCTAATACGTATGCATCATACTTCAGCTCAACCGACGTTGGATTTCCAGGTATGCTCCTAATTATCAGGCAATAATATCAATCACCCTTGCTATTGAGCGGCTGTGAATGGAGTCCTGGACGGCTGCTCTCTTGTTTACAATAAGACATACTAGTCACTCACATTCAAATTTTAGTGAATTTAGTTAATTTTTGTGTGAGTCTTGTGATGTATCAATGGCAAGGAATGACATGTCCAACTGAATCATGATTTAATTAGACATGCTTTCGAATCAAACGTTCCATCCATTAAGTCCTGACAGCTGCAACTCAAATGTCACTATAAGTGTGGGTCAGGAGAATACACCCAAAACTAGCTGAGCAGATGATAAATAGTCAAAACATAAACAACAACCAAAAAAGAGCAACCCTTTAATTAACAGCAACCCTTTAATTAACAGCTCCATTAAGTTTATGTATTGTTTTCTTCTCTAGGTCACCATGTCCCCATTCTAATGGATACCGCCCCTATGATAACAACCTACAGAGGTGACCCAAGCAGCATGAAGATGCTCACAACGAGAACTAATCGGCCGAGATACTCACCGTACCTGCCCGGGGGCGTGACAACTTCATCCAACTCTGTGGGCGGGCAGCTCAGCCACCTGTCCTCGCAACCACACCCCTTCCAGTACTGGCAAGCCACCTCCCCCTACACGCCCACCACGCTGCACCAGCCCTCTCTCCACCAGAGCACAACGAGCAGGCACCCTCAGGGAAGTCAAGTGCTGCCTCAGCAGCAATCTTCAGTCCTATCGACAGGGATTTCCCCTTCCCTGGCCGGCTCACCGGGCATCCTCCCAGGACACCCGTCACCGATAGGATACGACTACAGCACCGTGCCTTCCACAGCAGCTACGCCTTCCTACAATGCCTCTCAGCCCCCTCTCCAGCAGTCTCCTACGATGGACCGGTTACCGAGTCAGGCCGCCTACTCCCCGCAGGAGTCCTCAGCGTACGGGTCTCCTCAAATCTCACAAGCACAGCAACCGCAGCACTGGTCTCAGCCAGCCTATCCATAGAGTCTATTACATATCACAGGCACATTAACTGCTCCAGAGGTATTACTTGCACTCTTAGTTTATTTCTGCATTACATCAGTTTGGTCAAAAAAATTTTGGTTATGTTATTTATTCTACTATTGTGTCCTCAAGTGTCACAAACATTGTATTCTTTTTTTAATTTTTTTGATTCATAATTTGTTTGTAATTTTAATTCCTGCATCAGATATTCCACTTCTTCTTCTTTCTTCTACTCACTCAAATCACTTTTTGTTTTCAGGTCAGCCAAAGTATTTCTTACCACATTATGCCACCATCTTTCTAGCCTTTTACTTTCTCCATCTTGTTCTCTTCTGTCGCTCCAACATGATCATTTTTCCATTTCATATTCAGTCGTGTCAAAAATAATCAAGACTAGCACAATCAAATATATTTTGAAATAGCTAATTCGAATATCTAGCGGCACAAGGTGCGCATCAACATTTTACACAGAATTACATTCCCTTATTTTAATTGAGGCACAAGCTACGGTTTCATCGTGGAGAAACCTATCTCCTACGAGTCCGACTGGGCTCACGGTTGCCTCCCTCAAAAGTTGGAGCAATCGTGGTGAGGTCCACAAGACATGCGCGGGGGCCAGTCAAGTTGTTAGAATTTCGACCTTTTACCTTATTATTCCTCCCTTTTAGTGCGGAGTGATGTGGTAAAGGGGTCACATTTCAAACTATTAGCATATAATTGGTAAGACCAACATATACAGTTTATATTGATAAGGTGGGAAAAGTGCAGGATGAGCAAGTGTATATGATTTGGAGTGCACAACAAAATTTTGGTGATACAGAAAAATTATTTACATCCCACATATTTGAGTTCCGATAATTAACTCTTCTCCTTCAAGTCATTGTTGATCCAAAACAGTTCACTTCCTTTGTTTGGTAAAGATGACTGGACAACAGCCATAGCATCAATCTCAGGCAACAGTTTACTTCTAGATCTACACACATTTTCATTTATTTTACAAGTTGGAAACTGTGAATCACTATTACAAATTTAATTACACTGAAATCAAAATTATTATAGTCAAAACCACGCAAGCAGACATTTAAAAACATAGAATTGCCGATACTATTCCAACTACTGGACTTAGATAAACTTTATTGCAATTTAACCAAACACATTTTTTAAGCTCAGTGCTTAGCAATGGTGTTAGATAATGTAATGAGAACAGAATAGGTGTAACGCACTATCTAAGTTGCTCGTTAAACCTAAGGTGAGATTTTCTACAAGAATCTAAATCTGGATAAGATGCTTTCAGGATAAGCCTTCTTATCATCTCTACCCTCCCATTCTAAGATTCTAATTAGGTACCATTCCATTGTCGCTTCTCTAGAATTTGGATAGCTAAACAAAATTAATCCAAAGGGCGTTGACGTTTAGCTGAATAAATTGAAATACCACATTTATGATTCTAGAGTTACTGGCAGTTCTGAAGTTATGAGCAACCCCTGATTTCCATGTGCCCAATGGAATGAAGTTCTTTTAATTGTGCCACATATAATATAGGGATATCCACATCACATGTGATTACATCTGCTATCTAATGTCAGGAGTGTCACAGTATAGTAAGTACGTTGTCTCTCTGACTCACCTTTCTCTGTGAAATTCTGCCAGCACATGTATGTGATCAAATATCATCTTCCTCAGGAAGCAGTATGAAATACCAGTGATGCAGATGGAGAAGATGGAGCAGAGCAAGGCCACTATTGACATCACTGTTCCCACCATGATGAATTGAATGTCCTCCATGCTAGCTACTTTTGTTTTACTAGACAACTAATTATTATGCTCAGTGTCTCCTGCGACTGAGAGTAGGGGAACTTTTCAAACACAGTTTGAACAAACCTCAATCCGTCAAAAAGACAAACTGTTTATTGAATTTTGAAAATTCCAAAGTAGGTAGCTCCATGTAAACTCTCTCCACTCACACACATACAAACACACATGGTACACTCAAGTAGGATTGTGTGCTGGGCTTGCATTCAAATAGTCACAGATGGGATCACTATGGACGCTCTTCATGAGCTTGTTATTCTTAGGACTAAGATAACTTTACATTCCAAATAAGATGTAAGTTATGTGTGAAACTGCTTCATTGAATCGTGAGAGTCCAACAAACAAGAAGATTAGGCCGACTTAAGAACTATATCTACAATAGAAAATACTAGAAGATTACAAAATACTAGAGGATTACTACATGGTATATAGCTAATGAGCGATTAATTAATACTTTCAGAGCACATGTGGTTTAATGCAACAATATTATGTCCAGTGATTGTATATATAGTTAGCTTTTAGTGTAACTGAAAGGTGATTCAGTTGCTGTATGGTGCACATCAGTTCAATGCTGCAAGCAGCTTCTTAATTTTAACCTTTCTCTTACACTTACTAAAGGCCAATTTCCTATGGAATACTTCAGATACATTATTTTTTTTAGTAAATTGCATCGCGACAGCCTAACTGCATCAGCATGATTGCCATTGTTGGTATTGGCTTCACTGCCATTGGAAAAATGTTGCATGTAAATGAGTTAAAATCACTGGATCTGACTGCAGTGAATTTTATTAGGGAAGCTAACAAACTTGAGTGTCTGTCTGTAAGGGATTGCTCGATAGGTAGCTAGCAGCAGTGGCCATAAACAAACAATTAAAAAATCATGCTGAAGAAATAAACGTATAGATGGCTGGCTATAATGTTTAACATATGACAAGATAAAAATGTATAACAGACAACAAGTGAAGGATCCTTTATTTGCTCATGACAAGTCTTCTTTGGAGTTCTTTAAAATATAAATTTCGTTCCTCCCGTGCGTTCTTCATTATTCCTCTGTTCTCATTGGCTCTCCTGGACAAGAAGGGAACCATATCATCCAGACTGCCGTACGGGACAAGTTTGCATGCATGGTAGCCGGCACGTGCCAGAGGCAGGGTCAGGTGATCTGCCATGCCCATCTGCTGACCAAACGATACTCTGCTGTCATCTGGCGATATCTCATATTTCTCCATGAGCTCCAGAGTTCTCTGCACCGACACTTTGTTGTGAGTGGCCACAAACACTGAAGCATTGTGATCCCGGAGTGATTGCATAGCGTACTCCAAGCACATGTGGTAGCAGTTGTCAGTGTCTGCTTTGGTTGGATGTATGGGACTCTCCAAACCTAGACAGGCGGCATGGAGTCTTTCATGTTCCAAGTAGCAGCCACGAACCTGGAAAGAGGGAGAGGAGATATTTGAGTTGCATGTCTCCTTCATGTATGCAAGAAACATAGTGCATCCTAATCTCTATCCTGAAATATTCCAACTATATGTTAACATAGTGCCTCCTAATCTCTATCCTGAAATATTCCAACTATATGTTAACATAGTGCCTCCTAATCTCTATCCTGAAATATTCCAACTATATGTTAACATAGTGCCTCCTCATCTTTATCCTGAAATATTCCAACTATATGTTAACATAGTGCCTCCTCATCTCTATCCTGAAATATTCCAACTATATGTTAACATAGTGCCTCCTAATCTCTATCCTGAAATATTCCAACTATATGTTAACATAGTGCCTCCTAATCTCTATCCTGAAATATTCCAACTATATGCTAACCTATGCATGCAGCCTAAAGTTGCGCTAGAAAATTTAAACAAGACAGCCAAAAAGAATGCAATGGCATTTTGAATAAATTAGTTGCCAATGTCACTCTTTAACCACTCCCCACAAACACAAATTAGAATATTCTCTGTAATCTTGTTCCTATCTAATCACAGCACGAGTAGCTAGATTCTACCCTTTACCAGTTTGACAGCCAACTTGACTCCGTATGATAGCGCTGTGGCTTCATTAATAAGAAGAGTATTATAAGAATCCTGAAATACAAACAAACAAAGTTTAAGACCAATCTTGTAGCAAAAAGTTCTTTTGGTATGCATGTGTGTACGTATGTATGTATGTATGCATGCATGAATGGTTATGTCAGTACGTAAGAAGTGTGTTTTGATATACACATGCTTGAGAGCACACACTCTCTACTTTCAGGCTACCAATCCCACATACATACCTTCAAATACGTCTGAACGGTATTGAAGAATCTTGGGCAGGATGATGCGTTGTAATGTTTGAAGAACAGGTGAAGAGTGAAGTGCTCGATGGCATTTTGGAAGTACGTATGCTCGGCATCCACTAATACACTTACATCGCGCTCTACTGCAGCCTGTTGCCAAATATACAAGATCCTGCAAATCAGCTATAATTCAACACTGTCCTTACCTCAGCCAGTCGCTCCAGCCTTTGTATCCAGCAGCTGAGCTGCTCCTTTTCCATGTCCGTGAAAGTGAGGCCCTCGTCTCCTGACTGTGTATGTGTGTGCATGTCATTGAGTGTATGCGTGTGTATGTGGATATAAGGGATAAAAAAACAACAAAAACTACTATAAACAAAAACTCCAGTTAGCAATGCCTGACACTTGCAGTGACAAGCTCCAGGAAAACACCTCCTACCTTAAGCTGACAAAAACTGTCCAGATTTTCCAGATAACAGAAGTGTTTGTTCCAGTTCACAATGGACACGCCCCTGCATGCAAACAAAAACACTTAATAACCATAAATATTCTACATTTTGTTTGAAACAAGTCTGGAATTCTGCCTACATAAGAAACATGTTTCTGCTCACTGGTAAAATTAAGTACCTTTGATCAAAGTGTTCATGAGATTGAAAACTTGGAAATTTCTACAAACAAGTAAACAACTAGTGATATGCTTTAGCACAAATGGCAAACAAGTAATTCAAACAAGGATATAATCTGATAAAAGAGGATTTTTTTTCCTTTACAAACTTTGTATACAAAAATAACAATAAGGCTGCATTCATTTAGTTTGCCTGAAGTACACTTAGATTTTGAAGACATCTTGTAACTACAAGTAGCTATGGGTACTATGTATTTCAGCCAACCAATATGCCAATTACTTTCTTATCTCAGTTTTCCTGAGTAGTGAGTGATAGCTTCATCCAAGTGACCTGTATTCCTGACAAAAAGCACTACAGCTTAAAAGAAAAGAAAAAAAGGCCAGAGTTTTAAAATTACATTATGGTAAGGGGTTTAAAGGCTGTGTAAAAGGCAACTAATATGTTTATTTGGTAGTTTAGTGGAGAATGGGGAGGGGTCGACCACCAACCAAACACAAAAACGCGAGGGTCATATGTACATCCACACATATATATATCAAACAAATATCTCCAATTTTCAATTGTGTTACTCCTGAGAGTGTCTCGCTTGCCTTACTCGCTCGCCAAATATAATTTTAAATAAAATTTACATCATAAAACACTGACACACCCACCACTGTACGAGCCTTACTTCTCGCAGTGTGTCCAGAGGGACATGTCTGTCAGTCTTATATCGACCTGGATTAGCAAGCGAAAGAAAAACTTCTTCAGCTGTGAGGACAGCACTGTTTAGCTTGTGCTTAAAACAACAACAAAACAACAACAAACAAATGATGAAATAAACAAACTATAGAATAAGTAAACTAGTACCAGAAGCCTTGGGTTGACAATGGAAGTCACTTTAAAGGACATGAACTTGGGATGCCGAGAACTGTTGTATTGTGCTGGAAACAAGTATGAAAAATAACAACAATAATAACAAACAAACAAACAAAAAACAATAACAAAAGTAAAAATAACAATAAAAACATTACAGTAATTGGATGGCAGCATATCATAATTTCATGGCTGCACCCACACATACACAATGACACACCCACACATACACCCACACCATATGCTGAAACCATCCCGGAATGTCCGGGACAGTTCAAGATTTGTTAAATATGGCCTGGAAAATCTCCCTATTTGTCCCGGGAATTTTTTTTTACTTCGATCGCTAATCGGTAAAGGGTCTCACAATGGGGTTTGTGGAGTGATTGCTGTGGTCCTCCGAAGCCTAAAAAAAAAAAAAAACCAAGAAGGGAGGCAATGCCATCTTGACTAGCTCCTGGTGGTAGCATCAGGAACACTGTAACTTATTCTTTCTATGGAGCTGAATGTGTACACAGCAGTATCATGCAGTACATTTTTATGTTATTCTTATAATAGTCACTATCATGATTCATTGCTGGTCAGTCATAATCAAATTAAATATTATTGTGAGTCAATATTTATGTGTTCCTTAAGTAATTACTGGTGGGAGTGGCTATATAATTAAATAGTGGTGGGTGTAGCTATTGTCCCTGAAAGCTCCTCTGGAAAAGTTGGAGCCAATGACACACACACACACACACACACACACACACACACAACTGCAAATGCAAATTTTCTAGCTGCCGCTAGGCGGTCACGTGCACCTGGCAGAGCCAGGATGCCTGTGCACTAAGCAGGCACTGTGAGCCGTGCAAGCAAACCTCCTGGAGCCGGGCTAGGAACTCGCAGGAGAACAGGCCTTTCCTCACAGCAAGTGGTGTGGGCACCCGAAGTCCCACCTGGATCATTGCTGTTTCACGAGAAAAGGCCTTGAATTTGCACCCCAGCAAATGCCAGGTACCCAATCATAGCTGGGTGGACCGGTGGGGCTGGTGGGAGGCAGATGGAAAATCAGATGGAAAAATTGTCTGAGTTGGGCTTGAACTCAGGACCGCGGGCCCTGAGCCCAGGACACAACCACTACACCAGACAACACACACACACACACAAACATACCAGCCAGTTCAATGGATTGAATGTACATGTCAGTGACATCATCATGGTACTTCTCCTGCTCATTCAATTCCTCTGAGTCCTGTGGTTGTTGTATGGCACTGTAAATACATACAACATTATAGCCGGTGGTTATTTATCTAGAATTTCACCAGGAGATGTGGTTTTTGTCTGTACCGCATGAAGGTGGTGACTTTGTGATGTTTTGATATTCTCTCAGGGTTGATTGCTTACAATGATTAATATACCATGTTGTTGTTGTCGTTGTTGTTGACAAAAAGCTAATGGAAGTAAGTTATAATTATACAAGTCATCACAAGCATGGTAGACCGTTCTTCTCAAAGGCCACACTGTTTGCAAATAAATCCTCACACACGTTTGCTGATACACTCACTTCATGTCTCGTTCCACGGACTTGTACCAGATGCTGGCCACACCCTGTCCCGCCCACTTCTGTGCAGTCTCCTGACTTTCTGCTTCATCCAGCCCACTCACAAACTGCCCGAACACTGTGAGCCTCAGTAGCTTCTCTGTCAACCGTGCTCCCAGTAGTCTCCTAGAAACTTCATACAGCTATTCATCCAACACACACATGCATTCCCTGCCATATAACGTATACTTTTTCTTAAAAATCAAGCAAAAGAGTATGGGGCTAATATGATTATGTTCAGCTAATGCTTGCATGATTTGAAGATGATTGGTTGAAACCATACAAATGCACACACATACTGAGTAGCTATAAAGCGAACTTTTCTTGCTGTTTCGCATCCCGTACCGTACCTTAACACTGTTGTCCACAATGGCGTCATAAGACAAAATCTTAAGGACAAACCACCCTCGGAATACTTCTTCAGATGTTTTCTGTCTAATTGCATCCTCAGACCCCAACCCAACATTTCTCCGAAATTTTCTGGTGGACGAAACGTCAGCAGACAAAGCCTTTACAATGAGCTTTCGTCCTAATTGCAGCCGGGCCTTTCTTAGCAAGCCGCAGGTACAAGCACCTTTTGCCGACATTTTAACAGAAACGGTTCCTTCAGTCCGCAAACCAACCTGC
>WLWI01001707.1_pt1 | contig 18974 bp, 14 predicted proteins | sample 6701501 | NCBI WGS metagenome assembly WLWI01 (sample SAMN12718690, study PRJNA515312) | sponge metagenome | isolation source: marine sponge | host: Mycale hentscheli | place: New Zealand: South Island, Marlborough, Capsize Point | collected 2014-11-01
CGCCGGGCAGGGGGCGTTTCGAGGGGCGGCCACCCTTACCCAGCCCCTTCCCCCCCCCCCCCCCTCCCCCGCTGCGTAGCGTGATTGGGTAAAGGGTCTGCCTATAGATGTTGAAATGTATGTTCAGGAAAGTGGTAGGGCTGGGAGAGATGGTGAACTGTCATGTGCTACTATACTAAAGAATGCTGCAGATTTGAACAAACAATATACAACACAACATAATATTATATTGTGTTGTAAATTACTGCACAAACAAGTCTGGTATTTGCAGAAGCAAGATCCTTTTTGAAGTTTTCATGGCTGCAGTTACTTGTATTGGGTGCAAATGTTGTGATGCGTGCTGGCTCTCATGTGAATGTGGACAATGTGCTAATAACTTAAAGAAATTTTACTATTAACTGTAATATTTAATATTACAATTTTTTTATTAATTCAATGGACAAAATTAATGACATGATGTATTACACACATTATGAATAATCCAATCTTTATGTTCTTTTTCAGATATAGTTCGTATGAAGTTAGGCCTTAAATTTGAAAATGATTTATATCTAAAGTATTTGATTCCAACTGTTCAATATAAATCTTTTGAGTAAGATTATGTATAGATATTGTAATCCTCCTCAGTTGGGATGACATCAAAGACATTAACTTCTTTTGGTGCTACATCTGAGTACTCAGAAAAGTCAACTCGATCTTTCACAGCATGAACAAGTTTGATAATCACTGCGCATGAATCGTGGCTTTACATTTTTGTCAATGTTGTCAAATACAATCTTGTATCCAGCATTTATAGACAAGCTTTCTTCATTCCTTCTATTGCTTCATCACTTGACTCTGGAGTTGTTGTGTTGTTGTCAAGGATATCACTATGTACAAATGTTGGTGCTGTATCAACACCAGTGCCATCGCTCAGCTCCGCTGTGTCAGGGACCAATCTTACCTCAAATTTCCGTGCTGAGTTTGAGTCATCATTAAGCTCTGTATCTGGGTTATCACTTCTTCTTGTGGAGGAAGAAATTTAACAATGATGATCCATTCTTAAAATTAACGAGCACATAAAAGAGCAATATAAACTTTAACCTTATCGCTTCTCACTCGGACGTAATAAGCACTTTAACTTGATCCTCATCACATACAATATGCATCTTAACTTTAATCACGAAATTTAAACAATACGTAATACAACTTGGCATGGTGTAGTGCTTGCTTATCAAAGGCCATGAGTCTCCAGGTGTACAATGCTACAATACGTTCTGGTACAGCTAGCGTGCAATTTGTCCTTGGTGCTGGTTTCACTGAAGGGAGGATCATTGGTAACCTTCTGAGCCACAAAATCAAATAGCATAGTATACCAATGAAGTTATGACATATAAAATTCAAAACAACTACGATTAATTTAGTAAAAGCCTACCTTAGGAGAATTTTGTCCCCTGCAAGTAATTCCATATTTACCTCATTATAGCGTTAAACATTAATTAGAATATGTATATTGAAATACAATTTCTGTCGAGTATTTTGCTAATACAAGAAGGTATTTTCAATTTTTATAAGCATAATACTGTTATTTCAAATATAGGTTGTACATTGTCTTGTAGGATTATGCAAAGAAACTAGTGTTAACCCAGAATATCAAATCGTATATACAACAAAACGGGTGAATATAAATTGTATTAGTAATGGTCCTAAATCTTGGTTTAAAGATAACGAAAAAGTTTCAAGCAGTATTTTAAAAGCAGGAAATATATACATCGATAAAGTATTTGAAACAGATAGTGGTATTTATTCATGTGAAGGATCAACAGCGGATGGACAATCATTCAAGGTGGATTCTACACTACTAGTAGCAGGTAAGTGCCTGTATTTTGTACAAGACACCCTCCATTGTGTCCCGTTCTGGGCCCCGGGCGGGAAAAGGATCGGGACAGTAGTTCCTAATTATTATTACACCCCTGAGCCCAAGTGGATTAGGATCCGAAGGTAAATGGCACCCGTCGTTCTTTTTCCATTGAGCTAGGAATTGATAACTATAGAGATTCATAAGCTGGAACACTCTTAAAAATGGGGTGTTGGGATAACTCAGTTTTGGTTGGACACCCCAGTTTATGTTTGTAATTGTTTCCATAGTTAACACAACTGAGAGATATTTGAAATTGGGAAACTAAAGGATATAAGCTATTATTATATGTGCTCATTTGGTAAAGTATGCATGTGTTGTGAAGTTATAAGGGCTCAAAGTGGCGTGTACAGGCAGCGCGTCCCTGCAAACACCTGTTATTTAAGCACTCCGTTTTAACAGTGAATAGAAGGCAGAATCTGCTGTGACATCTTATTTACCAACCTGCCAGTGAATAAATAACACATTTACCCCTTGTGCTGGCAATTATTTTTGCGACGCACTCTTGCCCACAATAAGTGGTGATTTTCGCTGAAACCAATTTGCTGACCTCTAAGAATTGGTAAGTCTAAGAATTGGTAAGTTTAATTAGAAAAGGATCCTACTGAAGTAAGCAAAAAATACAATAAAATAATAAAGAAATAGCTAGCTATACTATTTACCAAAAAGGGGATTCAATGCCGTAGTGACCGCTCCCCTCAACTATTTGAATTGAAAAAGAAGCAACAATATCAAGTCACGTTATTTAGGGGATGTTTGTACGTTTCGTACGAATGTCATTTTGTACCTTGACCCTCGCGTATTTTTGTGTTCGCTCCGTGTTCGACCCCGTCCCAAACTTCACTAAACAGAATCCTTTGGTTTAGCTACCATTACCCGTACCACCTTAGAAATTGAATTGTTTACCGCTTTGAATTGTTTTGGGGGTGCAGTTAAAACTCAAAAACTTATGGGAGCTCCATTTCTATTCCAGTTAGTGGCAGCGGTAAGTTAATACGCTATTTGTCACAGTTATAAGCCCTACACAACAGTATTTACTTGAAAATTCATTGTCCACTAGACTAACCACGAAGGTAAGTCTTGCGTAGGTATGTTCAGTTGTTTGAAAGTATTGTGCATTACAAAAAAAGTATAAATAACGTGACTTGATTTTGTTGCTTCTTTTTCAATTCAAACGGTTGCAGGGAGCGGTTACTATGGCGGCATTGAATCCCCTTTACCGTATATGCGTAATTTAACAACTCGATTTTTTTTTAGTAGTTTGATTGAATGTTAGTTGTTAAAATCAATAGTTTAACAATAGTGTAGTTTAAGGCTCGCTCGTCATTTGTGCTCAAGCACACCACTAGTTATAGTTACCATGACTTACTGTAACTATCAAACTGTTGGAAACGGGAAAAAAAAGAAGCACAAAACGGCCTGCAAAACTATGCCTATACTCATCTAGAATCCATACCTGTCAAATACCCTTACAAAACGTAGGGATTGAACTGAGTAGGCCTTCTCCATGAACGAAGTACCCAACTACTATAACTTACTGCCGTTCAGCTGAGCACCCCATTTTCCAAGCAAAGGTAAATTCTTGCGTAACCGTAACACGGACTTCCGGTCAGATCAAGGAATTCTACGTTAGCTGAAATTTCAATCGCAGATTTCTCGAAATAACTTTGCTCAATTTGGTTACTGCCGCTTGTATATTTAGTGAACCAAGCAGCGCCTGCCTATAAACTTGGTATTAAAGTACTCAATATGAAGTGCTCTACACAGTGGCGTAAATAACTGATTTTCCAAATTTTTAACGCAATAGGTCCCTTTTCCCAAGTACTGTCACATATAAACATATTAGAATGAACCCAACTTACAATAATTCAGCGATATATCAGTATAAACTCACACTGATTTAGGAGTGAAGTCACACTTAATTTGGCATGCACTGCACACCAAAACAATGAGGTGTGCACTTCACACCATATTTGGCTATTGTTACAAGTTATTTACGCTTAATTTGGTTGAACTACAAGCCTTTTGGTTTACAGTGTGGCAAGTTCAGCTATCTCCTTCAAGGCGGTGAAGCTGGGGAAGTGCTCTTCATGCATCCATGTTAGGTGAGGAAATCACCCACAATACAGAAAAAAAATTTACCATGGGAGGAAAAGAAACAAATAGCCAAGCAGCAATTATAAGTGCAATGAAAGAAAAGGAGGAGATTGGGAGTTAAGAAGGAAGCAGAATAATAAGTATGGATCACTTACAGCAATACACTGAAAATATTAGTAAGCATGGCAGTCAGTGCTCTGTGCATGTGGTTCTAAATGGTGAAACAAGAAATGGTTTAGCCTCCATTCAGTCTGCTACATGCATTACCTGTACTCGATTTTCCAACCTCCACAAAAGTTAAAGGTCCTAATGACTATAAGTTTTAGCAATGTAATTTAGCTACTGTATGGGGGAAAATTGTGACTGTAGAAGCTTGGAAGAGTCAATGAGTGCTGTAGAAGTGCCAGTGATGACCAATGCTAGATTTGACTGAAAGGGTAATTGGTGAAGCTTGGAAGCAGGAAATCTTTGAAAACTTGGCTGAAGCAGGAGAAACGATTGGCTGAGCTGAGGAATGAGTATCATTGAAGGTTTTCTTGATATCACAGTTGTTACTGACGGTGGTTGGAGTAAGAGGTCTCACAAGCACTCGTACAGTGCTAATTCTGGAGTAGTTGGAATAAAAATAGATGCTGCCCTAAGAAGATTGTGTTTATTGGTGTCGTAATAATACTGTTCCGCTTGTGCACGAAATTTATCCACAGATGAGCACCAATGTTATGGTAACTGGAACCGATCATCATCAGAGATGGAAACAGATATGGATTTTGTATACTACTCTACTTCAAAGTATTCCTGGATGGGGCTATGCAATAAAGACACTTGAATGTGCTAATCATGCCTATAAATTACACAGAGGTGCACTAAAGTGGTTTGTTCAAGACAACCCTACATAAATGCACTGGTGGTCTGACAAAAATTCAAAGAAGATGGCTTGTTGGTGCGGCTAGAAGTGCTATAAGAATATGAAGGATGGAGAAGGACCAGGTTAAAGCACTATCAATTCTTCAAAGGGACCTGAGAAATGGACGTTTGGTATTCAACGGAAATGTAGTGCAACTACAGCATAGCAAAACAGCATCCAACTCTGTCCCACCCCTTCCTTCTGAGTTATCTGACACAGAATTATCAATACTAGAGTCATTTAGTTTTGCAGCTGCAGTTTCAAGTGTGTCCTTGCCGTCTTCTTCAGCATGTTCAACTTCAACAGCTATGAGGTCAACATGTTCAACTTCAGAGTCATGTCATTTTCTTGCAGCCCATCTAGGTTCTAGGTTCTTCACAAACTTTGAGTACTGGCAGTAGTGACGTCAATTTTGAAGTTAGCGATGCCAATGACAGTTAGGTAAGTTGACTTTTCTTTTTAAAAAATAATAATAATTATACAATTATTCCTCTAGAAATATATTTTTTTCTATTGTAATAATCTGACTGCATCTTAGTACATGCAATTAAAACATGTAGTTTATCAAACTTAGGACAATTTCCAGTATTAATTTTATGGTACATTTCATGTAATAAACTTGTCATGTAAAGCCTCAATTGCTATTCTCAGCAATGCAGTTATGAGTATTGCATTCGTGGAATAGCCTACCGTAACTATGGCTAATTTTTATATACTTATAATGGAAAGTAAAACCATAAATAGGAGTCTCATCCTACTTTTAATTGAACGTCATGTGTTGGTGAAAATTACTCTTGGTCCAGTTTTTCATTTTCTGAACTACACTAACTTCAAACCAGACTTCTCCCATAGACTCTAATACATTATCGCCATTTTATTTTGTCGTCATTATTTTCTTCCGTGTCATCACCGGATCGTCATTCAATCTTCACCCTAGTTGAATTCGTCATTATGATGCGGGTCAACTGTGATAACTCACACAGTTAACGAGAATAGTTTAAATTACTGGTTGATATTGCTAACACTACTAATGGCAAAGGTATTTTCCAGCTAAGATTTGAAGCTGTCAGTAGATGATGCCACTGGTAAACTTGGACTAAAGAACTGGATGTTGCCTCCCACACCAAGCCTACACTATGCCAATGCTGACCATATCTATTACATTTTTTTAATCATAAGGTTGCTATTTCAGATTTTGTATTAAAAAAATGTCATGCAAAAATTTATCATTCTTGATAATGCACCTTCATAACAGAAAGCTGGTAAAAATATAATGTAAATGTGTGACAATTATAATATTATGACAACATCAGGAGGGATGAATGTTTCACACATCAGTGTGCAGCCTAGCACATAATAGCAAAATTAATTGCTGCATTAGTAAGTATTAGTTAACATTATGAACTATATTGTTTTGACCAGGTCTCCCAAGTTTAGTTTAATACCCTAGCTAACTATTCTAAAACTACTAGTTTGGACATAACTTGTCAACTAAAATCTAAATCACTGATTACTCACCTCTTCCACAAAATATTATATTTCAACTCACAAAAATATATATATGTAACTTCAATTATTACTCTATGTTCTGACAAGTCTAGAAAGAAAGATCCAAGTATTAAAACAGAAATACTGGCCTAAACGCTTTTGGCACTTTTGCTACATTGTTGGCCATAAATTTCAAAATTTTGAATAATGAAATTAATTTGGTGCACCAATTAATTTTTACTATAAACTTCACAGGCTATATTTCATATGTAGTAAATGAGAAAGGTCCAAGTATAAAATTGTTTTTTCCTGACCTAAACACGTCAAATTTTAAAAATGATAAAATTCAGCCACTTCAAGGTGCCACCTATCACACATGTAACCACAAAACCACAAACTAATTTGATGAACTTATTAACATCTCCATACAAAAATTGAACCTTGTAGAGCTTTTAGTTTCCCAGCAGTGGAACAAAAACTATAACAGTTTAAAATTCAGAAGTTTGCTCTTTAAGCTGGAAGCTATAATATGCAAGTCCTGATGGCATAGCACATGACCCAAGCAGCATCGCAGATCAGCCATCAGGCATTCTGGAGATCAAGCGCCCTTTTGCAGTTCAAAACAAAAGTATTGCCGAGGCTTGCAGTACTCCATGTTCTGCTTGGAGCTAGACCCTGACAATCATCCAAAATTGAAAAGAAAGCATGACTACTACTATCAGGTGCACTGTCAGACGTACTGGGCTGATAAAGTCTGGTGTGACTTTGTGGTGCAAACAACCACATACTTTCACCTGAAAGAATATGTAGAGATAAAATATGGTAGGGCATTCAGCTTGCTGAACTGAGGAAATGTTATTATAGTGCAATACATCCAGAACTTGCAGTTCCTTGTTATAGGAAAGGTTGAATCAAAGAACCAAATTTTTTTTTGTTCACATATCTATATTCTGTATTTTTTGTTGTTCTTTTATATGCTACGACATGTAAGATCACTGTTATCTTGCCATGTAATCATTATTCTGTTTACTGGTTGATAGCTGAGGTGTTAATTGTTATTACACCCTTGTGGTGTTGTAATTGTGACCACTGAGGCCTATGTCAAATACATATGTGGGCAAACACTATATCAGAACATTAAGGTTACATCAGTTTCTCTCTACCCTTTATCATGATAGTGGAATTAGGCTTTGGAAAAATGTCCCACTTTTCGTACATTTTCTACCCTTTTGAAACTTATGCCGCTAACTTGGCGATTTTGCTACTCCTACTTACCTCAGGATTCCACCCGTTTTTTAGATACAATAATCCACTCAGATAATGTTGATGCTTCACCAGACTTCTGAGAACACCCTAGTAGATATTGCTCAGTTGTTTCTGAAACTGTTAGTAATTTCAAGGCATAATGCAAATTTAGCAGATAGCCATTATAATAGCTTACAAAGATCTACTACATGGTCTGTATACCTACTAGAAATGCAAATTTGCACTTACCTTTTATTTTAACTTAGTTCACAAAACATTTGGTATGTTTTTGTCTGATGTCAGCAAAAGCGAATAATTTATATGCAATGTTGTGACATGAATTATTCAAATACATTTATTAATTAATTACATTCTAGTTCAAATGGTCACCAAACCATTTTTTTAACTGAACTGTCGATAAACGGTGCGACTCCACAGATTAATCTTTCACGAAACATTCTTGCATAATTCATTCCCTTCTAGGTATCACTCACAGCACTCCCCAATAATGGTTTAGTTTACCTCAATATTAGTGTTACACACAGACTGAACTATTCTCATGCTGCTACGCTACATCTATCATTTGCCAAAAAATTAGGTGGACTTAAACTGGGTATAAGAAATCCACAATTTTCTGCTGTTCCAAAATTCTCTAGCTCACACATCCATTGTAGTTTATAATATTAACAAGCACAGATTTAACTCACAAGTTTTAATGAATATTTTGGATTATGACTGAAGGTCAATGAATCAGGGTAGAATTGTTACATAGAAATTTCATGATACATTTGTTCTGTAGTTGTTGTAAACCATTCCAAACCTTGGAAAGAGTTATATTGTTCCTGCAACTATAATAGCAGTTATTTTATACCTAAAAATAACATTGTGAAGATATCTAGTGTGGAATAATAAAATATATAACTATATTATATTAAACAGTTCTTCCATTTAGGTTAATTTATGTTAAAACTGAATTAAACATTTCCTTTCTAACATGTTAATACTATCATATTTATGAAGGGGAAGATCCCGATGTGATAAATATGCAGTCTTATGAAGGAAATGTGGGAGATTCTATGAATTTACAATGTAAGAATGGCAAACATATACAATGGTACTATGAAAACTTTAAATATAATCCAGTTTCTCGTCCTATAAAGTTGGGTAATAAATTCAGTATTTCTCGTGTGAAGTCTAATCAATCTGGTACCTACTTTTGTTATGGAAAATATTCTAACAGAAATTCACATTTTTTATCTAAAGCAACTGTACACATATATGGTATGCAAGACTTACATTGACAAACTGGTGCAGTGTATTGCTCAGGAAAATGCATCCCAATTATTTGGATAACTTCTGTAGACACTATAATGCATTCGTACTAGCATTAGTTTTTAAAGGCTGCTAAAAATGTGTTATACTAATGATATATGTGTAAGTTTAAAATTAATGTATTTCTAGATCAAAGTCAGGTTAATCCTGAAAAAATTGAAGCAAATGTGGGAGATAAAGTAGAATTTGTTTGTAAATCTACAAAAACTCTTTGGTTTCATGGTGAAAATTCTATTCCCATCAGCAAAAATGAAAAGTTAATTTTTGAATCAGTTGTTGTTAGTGATCAAGGATACTACAAATGTCAAGGTCACTATGATAATGGGGATACTTTTATATCAAAAGTATATTTAATAGTGTGTAAGTAATATAATATATATATTATATATATGCATATGTCTTATCACTTTTACATTCAAATACTAATGAAATTTATTTTTCATTACATTACATTCACACAGCTGGAGGGAATCCAGATTCTGAACCAGCCACAGGCACTTTAAGAAGGAAAGCTATAAAATCTGGGAAAGTATCAAGTGAACATGCAGACATTGTGAATTTATTAGAAGATAAGTTTGCAGTAACTGCTCAAGTTAAAGAGAAAGAACTTCAAGGCACACTGTATACTGCACAGGGTATGAAATAAATGCCGTAAAACATTTTAAATGCACAAATATAATACAAATTGAAAAGAACAATTATTGTGTTGTAAAAAACCCTTCAAAACAAATTTGAAATCTATATTATAACCACAATTAGGATGAAAATGCATTAACAATCACTGCAAATAGAGCCACACAGGAAATATGTGGCTTTCATTTTATATGTTTCTGGATAAATACTACAATTACGCCACTTACGGTTACAGATGTTGCAAGGTGGCCTATGCTTGTAGATGATGCATGTAGGCTTATAGAACTTGTAATTTCAAACATTTCTTAATTTTACTCTTAATGTTAATTTTTATGCAACTTCAGTGACTAGATTGTAAAGTTGACAACAGTGATATTAGTATTAAGCTTACCTAATACAAAAATCCATCAATATATATTATACTTTTTTTTTTTTTCAATTAAAATCACTGGTCTAAAATAGTTTTATGCAAATAGACGTTTCAACAACTCCACAGTGATCATTATCAGTTGAATGGTATAATAAACTAAACAATAACTACTGGGTCTGATTGCTAGGATATTATGAAGTATGTTTATTTTGATTTGCCCTAGAGGTGATCAGAGCATTGTGTATTTCATTCTCCAGCTGAAGTGTTATTGCATCAAATGATGCTAAAGTATTTTGATGCTCCTTCACTATGTGAAGCAGTGTACATCCTGTTTGGCCAATATATATTTTTTGTGATACCACAAGTGATCTGGTAAACAACATCATATCTATCATTGATTGGGATGGGCGGTTAGGATATATAAGTATTTGCCTGAGAGTTTTGTAGGTCTTTATAATTGTTAAGAAGAATCATCTGTCTTCAAAATTAATGTTATCATAATGGTTGCATCTGGCAGTGCAGGAGCTCACTGTTTTGAAATCTTTCTGTTGATTACACTCCAGTTCATTGTGAACCTAATGGTTGGCTCTATGGAATTTATATGTTGCATGAAGTCATTGATGTTACTCAAAAGCTCCACCGACTTGACCACACCAACAAAACTTCAATTTGCTTGTAACTTCAAGGTTGTGCAGACAATGCTGGTGCAGTCAGGTAGCATACCATGATGCCACTTGCATTTCTCAATAAAATTCCTTACAATCCGACCTTGCCAATCTTCTAATGATTTAGATGAGAGCTGAAGATTTCAATTTAATCAATCTAAGATGAATAAACTTATGAAATGATTATTTATTGTTATAATGTGAAAAATGGTTGATGTGGTGATGTTGACTAATAAACTCACACTTGAACATTATGGTTAGAAAACATCAGAAACCTTTGTGAAGAGGATGAAACATGTGCATCTAGAAGCTACATAAAAATATATAAGTAATAGTAATGTACATTTTGATTTATGGAATTATATACATAACATATTATGTATAAATGAGAGTTCTCTTTAGTTTTATTTGAAATGTAGTTTTATTGATAAATTACATATAGTTTAGTATAGTATTATTGTGGTGGATTAATACTTTAGTAAATATATATTGGAGTTTCGTAATGGAATTACATGAAATATATCTTGTTTATGCTTCAGATGTTATTTCTCCTCATTTTCAATTGATACATGTTGGAAAAAGTGTAAGCATAACGTGTGAATCATCCACAAAACCTGTGTGGTTGTTTAATGGTCATCCAGTAAAGTCATGGGCAGTAGTAGATGACAACATCAGATTGGTGCGAGCTTATGAAGAAGACAGTGGTGTCTATACATGTGAAGGAAAGTATCCCAATGGAAAATCTTTTGCTGCTTCTGCAGAAATATTAGTCGCTCGTATGTATTATAATTAAAACTATTATAATAATTAACTAAACATGACATTAAGTGAGATATTATCAATTTTAAACTCCAAATTGCAATATCTGAATGATTTAGATTTGTTCAAATCTACTAATAGCAGAACAAGCAGAGCGTATTGCTTACGGTGTGAATTGTTGGATCAGGCGTATTTGAAAAGATACTATTTGTGATACATTGATAGAGGGGTAAATTATGAGCTATAATTTTAGTTACCATCAATAGAGTAACTTTTAAGAATAGATTTATTTGCAGCTTGCATTATAGGTGAAGTTAGGTCAATGCTGTTTTGCAAGGGAATGTATTGCACATTATTATATTCTATTATCTAATAAGTATGTTTAGGTATTGATGTGTTATACAAAAGAGAAGTTAAAATTTACGATAAATGAGTCAGTTTTTACTGGTCAAATTAGTTTTGTTTGTTGGTTATATTATTTAATAAGGTAGTAATGATTAATTTTTTGACCATTAAGTACAATCATTTGAAGTCTTGAATTTTTGTTTTAGTTTATCGATCAGGACAACTGAAAATTTTTATTTGAAATTATTCTTCAAGTTAATAAGAATAATGAGCTCACTTGTAGCTAAACTTGTAGTAGAAATTATTCAATCTTATACCATTAGCTCCGGAATGTCTACTATTTATACTTTATTCTCACTAGATGAAGATAATCATTTTATTGTGCCCAAGCAAATAAATGTGAAACTGGGAGACCGAGTACATTTGGGTTGTTTATTGAAGTCCAAATTGAAGTGGTTTCATGAACTTACAAAGTTTCTTCCTCGGAATTATCCATTTGCTGTTGATGAAAGGTTTGTGTCCATTAATTCAGTGCAATTAAAGGACTCAGGAAATTATTTTTGCTATGGAGAACATCCAAAGTCTCAACTGCCGATTGTCTCAAAAAGTCAACTTTTTGTATATGGTGAGATGTAAAGAAATGTACTTTGCTAGTATTTTGAATCTGACATACCATGAACAATATTTTACATGTAAAGCCAAATCTATATGTTATGTTTTACTGCACTGGTACTGTAGTAGCTATATTCAACATAGTGTGATATTATTGAATTCTATGATTTTCATGCTACAAAGGGTTTGACTATGTAGTTCAGCTAAAGAGCTTGGAAAAACTAATACAGGCTTTATTGTCACTATAATAACAATAACAATAATAATATAGATTATTTCATTAACAGTTACATAATTGTCAAATGTTGACATGTGTAAAGTGAGAGCAATTTTTTTAATTGCTAGTTAAAGTTACATTGTGATAATCATATGATTCAGTCATTTTCGACTGAAATAATAATATGCATTTTTTATCTTTATAACAGCCAATATTTTAATTATATCTTAACCTGACTTTTCAATAATGATATTGTACAATACTCATGTATGGTACAACTTTTCAATAATGATATTGTACAATACTCATGTATGGTACAACTTTTCAATAATGATATTGTACAATACTCATGTATGGTACAACTTTTCAATAATGATATTGTACAATACTCATGTATGGTACAACTTTTCTGGTCAGCATATGCAAAGTTATTTATACATCAAAAACTTTGAAAATATATGCTGACCAAAAAACATGTAACTAAAACAGTGGGAAGTATCAAATAATACGTCCCACTGTTTTAGTTACAATGTTATGATCAATTGGATGTTGGTTTTACCTGCTGAGATATAATATTAAGAATTCAAACATTGTAGATCAGTCCAAGATTGATTCTGATTACAAAATGGTTAAGGAAGGACAAGATGTAAGTTTTTCTTGCAAAAAAGGTAAAGGAATTATTATGTGGTATAGTACAAGCTTGGATGAAATTGTGCATCATGGAGAAACTTTCAAAATTCTTAGTGTATCACAAAAGGATCAAGGTTATTATGAATGCAGAGGGCAAACCAATGAATCAGAAAATTTTAGAGCTCTGACACAACTAGATATTGAAGGTAATTTTAATGTATTATTAACATTATTATCATGACATCATGAGCTTCACACATTTCTTTATTATTGCATTTATTTCAAACGTCAATGTATTCAGGCTACCCCACTGCCGCAATAGGATCAGTCTATCCTACGTCCATTTTGGCCAAAAGAAAAGATAATGTCCAATTTAATTGCATATTTAATGGTGACATTGAATGGAAATTTGAGGGTGGAGCTTTGCCCGATAATGCTAAAACACAATTGTCACCCCCTAATCATAAGTTAGTAATTTCAAAGGTCAACAATGATAACCACGGAAAGTACTCATGTGAAGGAGTAACTGCAACCAATGTACAATTCAAGGAAATCGCATGGCTAATACTGAAAAGTAATAATAGAAGAACAATATTTATTGCTCTAATTAACTTATTTGTTTAAAAACTGGAGAGAAGATATTGTAAAAAACTCTTTAGTCCTACTTATAATTATCTAAAAATATACCCAATGAATTACTTTATGGACATTGGCGAAATAAATAACATCACATATTGTTTGAATAAAGAAATAGATTGCATCATATTAAATCAAAAACATCTTTTTTTTTCTTTCAAATTTTACTTTGATAAATGAATTTATGCATAGTTTTTCATGATTGTTTTCATTTGTAGTGAGTGATGATGAAATACTGTCCCTTCATAAATTGGATCGAACAAGCTCAATGAGTGTACCTAAACCTTCAGAAATGCATGAAGTAGCTAAAGGTGCACTACGTGATATAGTAGATTGGAAAAAGGCATCACAAACAAGGCTTAATTCTGTCAGGTCCACTTCTTATGATCCACATGCTAATGAATTAGACGAATTACATGGTAGCATTCATAAAAAATATTCAAAAAACGACAAAGAAAGTGCAAGTGATGATGAAAGTGAAATTGAAAAGGTCAATTCAAAACATTTTGACAAAGATTCTGAAGATAAGCACCAGCATCAAATAAGAGATAGTGGAACAGAAAGTAGTGGTAGTCAGGAATCACGAGCATTTCATGGTACTCACTCAAATACAGATTCTGAAGGTGTTCCAAAAATACCAACTCTACTAACCCAACCTACTTTACCACCATTACCTACAAACATTCTTGTTGATGAAGACAACCATGCTGACCAGCAAAAAGAAGTAATTCCACGTTTTTATTGGCCAAAACCTCACAAATCAGAAACAAAACCTAAAAAACATACTGCATCTATTACACTACCTAGTAAGTATACTTGTAATGGTACTACCATTAGCAACAAACTGGTACAGAAAATTCACTAGTTGTAGTTTGGAACAACTGCAATATAAGTTCTACAATATGATTAATATGTGTTACCTAGTAGATAATCAATCTGTAATTTTAATTTGTTAATTATAATTATTGCCATTTTAGCTGCAATTCAGTTAAAATCATTAAATTTATAATTTTTTTTCAGAATTGGATCATGAAAGAATGGATCAAAAAATTGATCCATCCTTATTAATTCTTAATGAAGGGGAATTTGGTAAATTCAATTGCTTATCTAAAATGCCAAGTCAGTGGTACTTCAGTATTTATGAAGACTTCAGTAAAGCTGAAGAAATACATTCTGGTTTCATTCTGTATTTCGAGCCAGTGGAATTAGCAGACAGTGGTTACTATTTCTGCACTGGGCACGAAGAAACTAACTTAAAACCTTTTGTAGCTAAGGGAGAATTAAAAGTATATGGTTAGTGTCTGTCTGAAATTTATAATTATTGATTCATTAAATTGTAGCTATATGTAGTATTTTAATTATACACAAATAAAAATTATATTATTTCAGCTCCAAACAGAATAAATCCAAAACATGTTTATGAAAATGAAGGTAGCACAGCCTATATATATTGTGTATCACGAGGCAATACTGAGTGGTTCTTCAATGATGGAGATTTGCTAGAAAATGTTCGTCCAATTAATGATACTACATTAGAAATATTCAACATTTCTAAAAGTAATGCTGGAGATTACACCTGCAAAGGATTAGCCAGCACGAAAGATCTAACTATATTTTATGGCAAATCAACCTTGGAAGTAATAGGTTAGAAACCTCATTTAAAGTATTATTTAATTAACTGTATGTAGCTAGCTTGCCCACTATTCCTATTATTTGGATTGTAAGTGTATGATTACTTAGTAAATATAGCTACTCTAAGACAGCAAATCCCATTTAATTATCATTTAAATTTCAAATAAAATAAAATAATCTTATGAATTATGTAGTTAAATAATAGCATTATGCTCTTTATCATTTGAAATAAATAAAGCATTAATCATCTGTACTTTGTTGACATAATATTATCAGTCTAATAATTATAAGCATTTAAAAATCCATCATAATATTTTATACGCTCACAATCAGTGCACCACAGCATTTGCCAGGATGTTGCATGGGTAAAGGTTGTCTTCTGCCAGGATGTTGCATGGGTAAAGGTTGTCTTCCGTCAGTCATCCCAACAAGTTAAATTTTACAATATCATTGGTTTGTTTGTCACAAGGGCACTCTAACACATAAATGAGAACCTAATAGAATCTATTGACAGATACTACTGCATAAGAGGTATATGCCATTTGACATGTAATTGTGGGATCATACCAATTTACAGTTATAAAAAGTATACCAATTGTTCTGCATTTAGAGGTATAATTGCATTAGTGATTCAAGAAAAAAGGCACAACTATCTCACTGTAAACAAAATAGATATGCCACCAAAATACCATTATCTGTTTTGTAGATAAATACTAAAAGGGTAAAACAATTAGATGGTCTGTTCATCATTCATATGCCACTTGAAGTTCGTTGAACGTTCAGGGCTGTGAGGGGGGTTGATAGATTACTCCAATTTTGTATTTATACAGGGGTACTTATATACAAACTTATGTATCTCTGAATTATAATATAATTATAATATAATTCAGAATTACATAAATGTGTATATATTGTAGTTAGTTATAATCTTTATTATTATTAGTTGTATTTCACAAGATTTTTAAACAATACAGAATTAAAAGTATTTGGTCGCCACCGGGAATCGAACCCAGGACCGCTAGTATAGAGCACAAGCGCTCTGCCACTGAGCTACGACAACGATCCTGCGAACAAACACTCCAATTTTGTATTTATACTGTTAAGGGGTACAGCTATGCTACAGTCTCACTCTCAACAGACTAACCAAATTTCTCTTTTTTCAAAGATTCTTATTATTTTTTTGAATTTTTTTACCTCATCTAATTTATCACTTCACAATTTTTTTCTCAGCTTTTACTCATTAGATGTATTCTCTCTCTTTCACAGGTTGTTTAAACAATACAGAACAAAAAAATTGGTCAGCACATATAATATTTATTATTGTACAAGTAAAACATTCCAACACTATGTCTCACAACAGGTTCTGTTAAGCTATGTATGAATTATTGATGTCTATAGAATTGCTACCAGAAATGATAACACCACATTCAAAAACTGTAAAAATACAAAAAACTATAAAAATTATCTGTGAATCGTATAATAAACCAAACTGGCTTTTGAATGGTAATTATTTGGAAATGGGTCAAGTAACAAAAAAGAAGAATAAATACACCCTTACAAAACAGATATTAAGTGAAGATGATTATGGCATTTATTCCTGCACTGGTTGGACAAAAAATAAAAAGCCATTTTACAGTGAAAGTAAAGTATCTGCTCCAACTAGGAAAAAGAGTAAACACTAAATACAAATTAATTAGCAAGTCAGCAGATGTATTCATAAGCGAAGCAATACCAATCATTTGTGTATTTTATGAAGTAACAAACAGTATTAGAATGAATGATGCCCTATTACTACACATTTAAGATATTCAAGAGTTCATTGGCTATCTCTATTCATAATTAGAATTGTTAATGTTAGTCATTACAATTTGCAGAAATATAGTGTTGGCATGCTAAATCCAAATCAATTTCATTTAATTGAAACAATTTAGCTACATAATTAATTAAATATCAGTATGTTGAGCATTCACTAAGAATGACCTATTAAATACTGATGTATTGGTGTTGATCATACTAGGACATTCCATAATATACATAAGTCCATATTTGTTAAGATTGACTTGTGTTATTTTTTTTAATTATATTGTTATAATGTTTTCAGGAGGTAAAAAAGTCAGTTCATCAAGTAAAGTACTACTAGACTTTATAGTATACGTTATTTGCCTTCTAAAATCCACTGAAAACATTTATTAATCCAAAAGACATTATATTTGAATTGTAATTACTTGGAATAGTTTATACTGAAATACCTTGAAAATTTTTTATAGCAGAATGAAACGCAAATTACAAATTAAGTAATTGTAAAGAAATAAATGTGGCAGCTCAAAGGACTAGCAATAACAATGGCTGACAGTTCAATGTTGTCTGTTTTGTATATGTGGGTATGCACTGACATGGCATTATACAATGCGGAACTTTTATCAACAAGATAAAAAAAATTTGTAACTGGAAAAGTGAAAACAATTGATTTGCCCTAGTGACTGATTATTAACTACCCACTGAGTGCTGTGAAGCAAAGATCTTTGCAGACAACTAGTTAGTGTCCATTCACAAGGTTGTATATCCTCAATTATCTGTTGACCTCTTCATCATTAATAATATTATTACAGTTGAACTTGTAACAAATATTCAAATTAAATAGAGTTATCTGATGAAGTGTCAGAGCAATCGACAACATCTTTATCTTCATCTTCCAATGTCATCAGTCCCTATCAAATGTGCTTTATTACAAACACTAAAGCATTTTGTCACTGAAATGGAATTTGGTTAGATAACATCAGGATAAGTACACTATTAGTCAATGAAACTAGTATTAAAAGCTTGTAGTAGTTATATTAGCTATTAATATTGGACCTTCTTTCTTTCAGTGTCAGAATTATACATGCTTGTCAATGAGACCTGTTGGTTAAATAAAGAACTAATGCGCAACTACTCTCTCCTAGTTCATTTTCTTCTTTTTTTCTCCTTATCATATTTTATTAATTAGATTCTTGACTAAGTAAAATTTTCATAGCTTAACTTTGTTCTTTCTTTCTATTTGTTTTTTCTATTTTCATCTTAACAGTTCGGTCTTACCTAACTTTTCTCGTATTTTTACTATTTTTCCTTAAACTTCTCTAATTTAAGTTGCTATGTATGCAGAAATGGGGACAAGTTCTCTCTTTCTTCCTCTTTCCACTGTACTGGTCTATTGGATTCCACTGTACTGGACTGTTGGGTTCCAATGTACTGGTCTGTTGGGTTCCATTGTACTGGACTGTTGGGTTCCAATGTACTGGTCTGTTGGGTTCCATTGTACTGGTCTATTGGATTCCATTGTACCGGACTGTTGGGTTCCATTGTACTGGTCTGTTGGGTTCCATTGTACTGGACTGTTGGGTTCCAATGTACTGGTCTGTTGGGTTCCATTGTACTGGTCTATTGGATTCCACTGTACCGGACTGTTGGGTTCCATTGTACTGGTCTGTTGGGTTCCATTGTACTGGACTGTTGGGTTCCAATGTACTGGTCTG
>WLWI01001709.1_pt1 | contig 18955 bp, 8 predicted proteins | sample 6701501 | NCBI WGS metagenome assembly WLWI01 (sample SAMN12718690, study PRJNA515312) | sponge metagenome | isolation source: marine sponge | host: Mycale hentscheli | place: New Zealand: South Island, Marlborough, Capsize Point | collected 2014-11-01
GGAATGATATTTTACTCTCACGCCACATTTTCACTCGCCTTTGGCTCGTGAAAATATTTTGCGTGCTCGTAAAATATTTTCCCATATTGTACTCTGACTCGTGCTATAAGTATTATATATTTATATATATATATATATATATATATAATTATGTCTATAAGCCAGAAGTCTATAACAGTAGTACAATTTATGTGGGTACAGGAAATGCTATAATATGGAGTGCATTCCATTGCCCAATTTTAAATCTCAAATTATCTGTATCTGTGGTAGATGTAACTTAATTCTCAGCACTCTGACACTTTATATACTCTGTCTGGATAGACTACCTCTTCGTCTCTCTAACAATACAAGTCTGGAGTCTGGGAAAATTTACTAAAGCTCATGGTGGAAGTATTTCTTAAGGTCTCCTAAAGTAGTTTCTATAGCACAATGAATGCTCTGCAACATTATACTAAATATAGATTTACATAGGGCCTTACCGCTACACTCTATGAAACCAGACCAATTATTGCCCGAAAATTTCGATTGAAAGTAAGTCACTGCATGAATACATATACATACATAACTGAGACAGTTTATTTACTTATGTATTACATCATGCACTCACACAATATATGCCTAGCACGCTACTCATGTTACCAAACATTTTATCACGCTTATTCATTGGTACAGATTTACTCGTTATGTTCTTGTTCTAATGAACCCAACCCTTCTACTCACTCACCCATTTAACAGTCTGTATCATACATGTCATTCAGTTCACTCTGTGCTCTGACTTTGATAATATCCTTAACTAGACAAGATTAAACATAGTACCTGGTTAAGGAGTAACCTCTGAGCCTCAACCTGGAGCATGGGACCCTTTCCAGGGGATGTCCACCCTATCACTCTCACTGTCACATGAATGTCTTACTGTTCATCCCATCCTACGATCCCATGGTTCTGTGAAATATTTCATGGGATTGTGGAAGGGAATGAACAGTGCGAGTATCTGTAAGAGGGACAGGTGGACATCCCATGGAATGTCCCTCTGTCCCATGGGACCATGGGATGTGATAGACAATCCCACAGTCCCATAGAACTGTGGGATGGGGTGGATATTAGGGCACACATGCATCTATAGAGTGACAGGTGGATATCCCATAGAATGTCCAACTGCCCCATAGTACTGTGGGATGGGATGGACAAATTACGGCATTTCTGGACATTTATGGAAAAATTAGCAGAAATTAACAAGAAAATACAAGATCAACTAAGGTTGGTATGGGCATAATCCACATGTGGCTACTAGCAGTTAGCAAGGCTTTACAAAAAGAAGTGCATTGTACCAAAATGTCCTCAAGCATAATATAGTTCCCTTTAAGGGTATCTAGGCCGACACACATTTTGCTAACAATAACATAGTCATTTAAATATGCCCAATTTTTTTCTTACACATTTTATAGCAATTATAATATGCACACTATTTTTGCCTTCTGTATTGAAAACTTGTATATTGCAAATAAACATATTTAGCTATTGATAAAATGAACTTAGCAAACAATAACCTAAAGATAGTAAAATCTTTTTTCTACTTTACTGATTATACTTTCCTCTCTCTTTATTTCAGCTTGACAAACTTGGTAATATGTGTGCATACTTTATGGAATGAGCTTATTCATGGCTCAATGAATACATTGTGAACTACATATATAGCCATTTCCTTCAGTTGTGTTACATGAACAATTCTACTCATGTACCTTAACTTAGCTCATAATAAATTATCAAGTTTATACTATAGCGGTCTTTAACTAAATATTTTTTACAATGGCAAAGTCTCCAGGGGAAAGGGGGAGGAGGGGGGGTGGGGGGGGGGGGGGGGGGGGAGGCTTTATGTAACAAGAAATATACACCTGTGACTGTACACAGTTAGCCTGAATATAAAACCACTTGCTTTCTGGCTAAATGGGTTACTGAAAGTGACTAAGGAGACTGTTTTGAACTGCTATGACCACTAGTTTTTTCTATTGTTGCTTGTGACACATTTCATACTAATATTGATTTATATACACGTATGCTTGTTTACCCTCAGTAGAATCAAAACAAAGGGGAACCAACAACTATTAGCGAGCAATTACCACGTATCTGAAATTAACTCGCAATAGGTTTCTCAAATCCACAACAAATGCCGGTACACTTCTCCCAAGAAGTTCTGGAACGTGCGAAGACAAGCCCTTACTAGTCCGTTAAAATGGCGAACAAAACCACTAAGGGCGTGTCTTGTCTTCCGTATACTAACTATCTTTGCAACACGCCCTTAGTGGTTTTGGCGAACAAAACCACTAAGGGCGTGTCTTGTCTTCCGTATACTAACTATCTCCGCAACACGCCCTTAGTGGTTTTGTTCGCGTATGTATGTGGGCGAAGTCGTGTTACGCCCACTGGGGGAAAGCCCTGTGATGAGGTTTCCGTTCCTGGTGTTACAGTGATATATATGTTCCCCCAAACACAAAACTCTAGGGATCCGTGTTTCCCGAACACATATCCCCGGTAGTGGGACGATTCAACATCATCAGTGATATTAGTTTCCCGGTGATAAGTGTTCCTCTCGTAGGCTCTGCTAATTCGTGCGACAATACTTCATCAAGTCAATTAAGTTCGCTAAGAAATCGATTAAGATTAATTAATTAAAAATGTTAACCAGCTTGTTCTGAATGATACCTACGTTATTACACAATATGTAACGAGCAAATTATTTTATGAGAGGACAAATCTATTTATGATTCTAATTTTTTACATTATATGTTTATGTGTTTTGAGGGATGTCTAAGAAAATTACTAGTTCCATTTAATGTAATGTCATGTGTCCAAATATTATTACATGAACTATACCAATTTTAAACAACTCAGAGAAAACAATTTTTTAAGCTATATACATTATATATATATAAATAATTTGCACAATATTTTGCTGTAGTTTGAACACTTAGCTAACTTTAAAATTTGATGACATGGCCATGACATTAAGTGAACTAAATCCCTGAATTTATTTTTTCAAATCCAGTTAATATTCCAGAATTATTCGATTATGCTGACAAATGTGTATTATAAAAAAAAAATGCTAGCATATTCTGACAGGTTTAATTTCTTTGGGTAGGTACCCTGTCTACCCCACTTTAGCTATAGACAAACCCTGCATTTATTATAATGTAAGAGCATTTGGTCCATCACAACTACCTCAGTAGATATAGAACTCATAAATAGCTAGTTAAGCTGAAAGAATAAAATTGAAATAGTGATATAATGTTATTATTGTATAAAAAGAATATTTAGTGGTGAATAATTCAATCAAAGTTTTAGTTGCTTCATTATTATATATTTCCCTGGCAGTTTCAACACTAATGTGAAATCTCTTGCTGATAATAAGAACCATTGCCTGTAAAATAAGTATAACATCATATCATTCACAAATATCTGTTCAGATGCTGCTTACTTGTATATTTGACCTCTTACCTCAGGCCAAAGTATGTATTGAGCAATGTGTAGACCTGTGATAGTTCTTTTTCCTTGAACATCACATTGAAGAGCTCTTAAATATAAATCCACTTCAAATGCCTGTATATACAATCAAAAAATAAGCATAGCATTTCATGTTAGAGTATTGATTACCAAGTCATTCAACTCCAAAGGCCATAGTGCTGCAATTTTTTTCTTGTCCGCTTTTGATGGGTTCATAGCAAATGTGCTGTGAACAGTACCTTTCACTATATTTCTCCATAGTTCCTGTGTTTGAATATTATAGCTAGTTACATTGATTATGTCATTATACTTACTTCATTGGACTTCACTACACCTCGTACAAATTTTCTTTGAAAAATACAATGTCTGTAATGAAATAATAAAAATTGTAGGAGCTAGCTATTACAAATGTAACAATTCTCCTAATGCTATGATTAGTGATATTTTTCCTCAGAATCCTCACCACTCTAATGAAACTAATCATTAGGAGCACTGTAGAGTATGTTTAGATTTGTACATGTAGCAGCATGCCTAAACATGCAATACAGGTATTAGCTAATTGCAAGAGTTGGCCAAAATTGCATGAAGTGAAGTTAAGAGTAATACACAAGTGAAATTAATCCCAACAATTTATGTCTAAATGAATGCTGTTATATCAATTCCATACTAGCTATTAGCTCTCATTCTGACCAATCAGTACTAGCATGCTGATTGATATCGGCGGGTGGGGGGGGGGGGGGGGGGGGGGGGGGGGGGGGGGGGGAGGAGGGGTTATTAGCACTGTGCACTCCTTAGTTTATCAATTTACAGGAGCTGTTGTATTTACTCACACGTATAAGAATTACATACTAATCTGGTAAAAGAAGCAGATTACTTATCATGTCCCTTGCACAATCTAACCAAATATCTTCAATTGTTCTTGCATCCACATTGAAAATGTTATAGATGTCTTCATTGCTTTGGTAAGACGTAAAATCTGGTAGTATAAAATCAGGAGGAAGTTTAACATCGTCGTTTAAAGAAGTGAAGCTGCTTTCTTCATCACTGCTATTATCTACATGCATACAAATTACTGAACATTGGTGTATTACTAAATTTAGTCATTGTTTACCAATTTCTTCTTTATCACTGCTCTGAACTAAAATGTAAATAATAACAATGGCAGAAATTTTACAGTGAATAAAACGGCCTTTGCAACTCTAGTTTGGTCACATCTTTAAGCACTTGACTTCAATGCTGTCACGATCTTAAATATGTGATGTGCACAGAGCCACATGCAGTGCATCTTCAGTTACTAGATATAAATTGTCCAGATTTACAAGTACTTTTTTTCACTGTAATTTTGTGCATGTGTGAGAAATAGCAACAATAAGAAATATTGAAGATAAAGGTGACATTATAAAGACCTATAGAGGGAATAGTTGCTGAGGAGCTAAGTAAAGCTATACTGCTACAAGATATAAAACTTGTTCGTGCATAATTGTATAGCTAGTTAATACCTGACTAAATATTGGAGTCTCATTGTTCATCATAAAGTGAGCAGCCTATTTAAGAAGCATTAATGCATGGAACAATTGAATGACACAAAATTACTATTGCTTACCATGCATATCAATATTCCACAATCACATCCATTCATTTGCAGTGGCATGCCTCCCATCTATAGTTATTAGAACTGTAACAAATTCAACACAAGACTTGGCCAATGCATAGCTAGCCTAGCTATTTGAAAAATGTGACACACTATAAAATATGAGGAGTTACTTTGGGGAGTTATAAAAAAAATCTGAGGAGGTATGGTAGCTAACATGTGAGTATAGCCATAAGCTACCTCAATGGTTATCACTGGAGTATCAGTAACTACGTGGTAGGAATACATTTTGGTTGTGGGAACTCAGTTACATTAACTCCTCATTTTTAACAGTGCATAATTAGATCTAATAAAATACACAGTGTGCTCCAATCGCACAGATGGCGACTGAGCTAACCGTGGTTAATTGAACCCACAAGGCATGAGTTTAGCCGAATAATGAGACTTTACCATCTGAAATATAAAACCTCTATACTAAACTTAACTGTTTATTGTAAGCAATGTTATCATTATGTTTAAGCACAAATACCGATTTGTTCTTTGGATTCCATACTATAACTGAAAAATGTCTGAACAACTTTTAGAAAAATGGAATGAGTCATTCCAAACCACACCCATTTACATATGGAAGAGCGGCAACACACTATTTATACAAAATATAAAAAAAAAACTGCCTCAGCCAAACCAAAGAGTACCTCGCTTGTTTTACCCAATCGCCAGACAAGTGGTAGAATACTGATTATACTAACATCAGATTACTATCAGAGTACACATATAATGTTATGTCTGTGACATTAATTTTTACCTCTGAAGTCCATCTTTTCCATTTTTTCTGTTCCATAATATTACCACTATCCTTCATGAGTTCACACATGTAATACCTATTCAATATACCACAGTGTAATAAATTTATTATTGTTTATAACAAAATGTTTTAGCTATACCAGAGCAGATTTTCCACATCGTGATCGGAAAGATGTGGACCAGAATCCATATATACATCAGTTTCTCTTTTGGTTTTATCACCTATATATGAATGAATTTTCATATAAATGACATTGACTATATTAAAATACTTACTAGTAAAGTCCAATGACATCCATCTAGATGCAGCCATGGAATCAAAACTATGTCCATGTCAAATAAATTTGTCTATGAAGTAAATTATTACAACAGAAGTGTAAAGACCTTAATTTGTAATATTTTGGCTACCTACAGGTACATGTTTTGGAACTTGATGATGATAAGAAAACAGTCCAAGATTACAAGGCTAGTTGGTACATTAATCTAATATAATGTATATCAAATAAGTTATTATGCTGTAGGAATTTAAAGTAGAGAAAATGGTGAAGCTTGTTGAGACGGTAATTAGCTGTTAGCTGTTCATGAATTTCATGGATGCTAATATAATATTACGCATGCATTGATACTAGACCAAAACATATGATACTCTATTAAAATCAAACTTGTGGAGATTGGATCCTAACCAGTGGCTTAATGATGTGGTGAGTGTTTATAAACAGTAAAAGTTTGACCATACATGCCATGATTGATATGATCACATTTTACAATTTTTTTAATTATTAACAAGTACTTACATTACTGGTTAATGAAAGTATGAACAATGATGTAAGGGATAAAAATACAATGTTAATGTTCATTAAACATCTAATGATTATAATTGTAGCTGGAAGTTGCAGCAGCTAACTCATTCTTTTCCTCCTCATTAAAAGATCAAGGTTACAAGAAGGCTAGAAAATATCTCAACATGGTATGAGTGCATATTGGTCTTCATTGGACACAGAATAAAATTAAGTTCCGTTTGAGCATAGTTCAGCATTAAGCCCCGATGAAAAATGATGACCTCAGATATTGATGGTATACTGATGCTACATTGTGAACCTCATTGAATACAATTTTTTTTGTGTTTATAATCATTTAGAATATAATAATTATACCGGTACTTGTGAAGTAGTGTAGAGAAGCAGTGTGACTCGATCACTTTATCATCATCATAGTGGAAAAGAGTATTACCCTTCCGTAAATATGCAGTATCTAATAATAAGGGGGAGGGGAAGGGAGGTAGGAATGCTCATAATATGTATATAGCATATGAAATATACTCCTCACAGTGTCCACTGTTTACTGAAGTACCATGCATGGTGAACCTGGAACAATGTAGACCTCATAATTAATCATGTATTACAAAATTATACTTACAATGAAACTCTGCAACTCATACTTGACAATGTCTCCATTATCTCGTGTGAAATGAATATTCCTATAGTACATATACGTTAAAATTTTGTATTATCAAAGTACAGTGTTGTAGGCGATCAAAAGAATTTGTCAAAATCATACATACTATACCTCATTTATTATAATATAAGCTACCCATTTCTATAAATAAATACAATAGCATGATACCTCTCTATGATGACTGGTCGATTGCATCGTCTCAATGGTCCTGAAATTTGATTGCCAAAAGTCATTGTCTGATTACATGTGATAAACAAGTACTTTGGTAATTTCTTTAATTTAGAGGTGACATTTATTTTCCCAGTTTTCTTGCAAAAATGACACATCCTATGTTCATTCATACATTGATAGGCTATATTGAAATTTCTTCATCTTTACTACTTACCTGTCTTTATGTCCATTCACTACTATTTCCAAATTATGATTCAATGTTACCAGATCACTTACAGTTGTTGCATCACAATTATTTGTAAGTGAACAATACAGAATTGGATATTTTTCTTCTTCCACATTTCTGAAGTAATGGAAATGGGAGCAATTTGTTATTAGAATCTGCAGTCACTTTATGCGTTATTACATGTGTAATAATAAAGCATATACACAAATAATATGATGTAACAATAAAGTACATACACATGTATGAAGCTTTGTGATGATTTTATTTTTGCAGATGCTTGTGATAATAGTTACATGTAGCTGGCTCGACTCCATGCAAATGGGTGATTGTATCTAAATTAAATGAACTACATGTATGATAACATTTGTTACAATATGATCACTTGTACCTGATATTGCAGGAGGATAGCAGTGATAAGGCTTAAGTTGATTAATGTTGATTTGAGTTTTCAACAGCTTGCCAGATACATTTTTCAAGCGACAACTAGTCTTTGATATCTCTACAATGGTATACGACCCCAACCAGCGATCATCATTTTTGGACCCCTTCCTTGTTTTCTGCTTCATATTTCTCCGCAAAACCATGCTTCCTGTTTTAAAATCATGGTCAATCAATCCATTTCTCTTTTGGTATGGGAAAACTGGTTCTCTGCCAAACATCATTCGGAATAGTGTAAATTTGGTTGCACTATGGATACTGGTATTAATTGCAAATAATGCAGAGTGTAGATACTGACTCCGGTCACATCTGTATCCTCATTCATTAATTTTAAAATTGATCTAAAAATTAAGTGTAAAAATTTTAGATTTAATTTGTGAGATGAAACTATTGAATATAATATTACCTCTTCAGTGTTTGGTTGGTACGCTCATCAAGACCATTGGGTAGGCAGATGTGATTCTCATGTTCACACTAAACTTCTCTTGCAATTCCTCATTAAACTATGTAGTATAATGATAGTAATAGCTAGCTATAATTTAATGCCTAATATTTTTGAAATTAATTTATTACTGATGGATTGTTGTTGTTCAACCAATCAACAAAATTTAGTGTTTTATTACATTACAATAATAATAATAATAATGCTCTTTCAATCATTCAGTCATTCTTGGCTGGAAAACAATAACATTGGTTAACTATAGTAGCTTTTTGTCTTATTAACACCCTATAAATCAATTATTAACTTAATCCATTGGTTCAACTCCGTGCTGAACATCAAAGTTATAATTAATTTATAGGCTGTTAATTAGAGAGAAAATTATTACTGTTAATAATAATATATATAATGCAGGCAAGCTGTGTGATTGTAGCAACACTATTATTATTTTACAACATAGTATTAATACCTTATTTACAAATTCCTTTCCCTGGTCACATATACAATGAATGGGTGCTCGTTGATGACAATAAACTTTGAAGATGCCCTTTGCAACAGAAATGGCAGACTTGTCTTCCAAAGGAACTGCCTCCACATACTTGGAAAAATAGTCTGTCACAGTTAAAATGTACTGGAAGTCCTTACTAGTTTTTTTGAATGGACCAATCAAATCCATACCCACTAAATGCCATATCTTTGGTTCAACTTGTATAGGATTAAGTTCAACAACAGGAGATTTCAGCTGTGAAGTGTTTCGCTGACATCTATCGCTAAGTTTTATCTAAGAAATTAATAAAATAATAAATACAAAATAATTTTATGGATATTGAGTTTAAAAAGGCATGTATAAATAGCCATGCTTGCATTATAAAGTAGTTCATGTATGATGCATTGAAAAAAAGGGTCTGCCTTACAATAGTCAATCACAAATCTTCCTCAAAATTACACAGAATATAGTTGGAAGACTGAAAGAGTTATAAGAGGCTTAATAAATTGCCGGAAAATATGTACATAGTGTCAGTGATAGATATATTATGCGTTTTCTGTGAGTCAACTACCAGGAAATGTTTGTAAACTTGATACCCATTGTATATGATTAAAAAAGTGTTAGAATGCATGCATGCATAGAGTATCACATATCACTTGATTATATACAAAGTCAATGATAATGTCTTACTCTGTATTTATGATCCAGAAAATTGATGGAAAATTATGCTTAAGAGAGGATTGATAGCCATTCACACACTAGCTATGTATGTAAGGTGCAGAAGATCAATGAATTAGAGGAAACTCATGTCCCTGACAAAAAAGTGGGGCAATAAATTTTCTAGTAGTCTATCAACCAGAAAACTGTTTGACAACTGAAAGAGAGCACTGATTTACATGGTGCAGGAAAACGAGATATCACTTATCCACAACGGTCAGTGATGTTTAATAGTAGTCTATAAACCAGAAAATTAAAAAAAAAGAAGAATTAACAAGAAACAACTGGTAGCCATGCTCACATTTTATAAGAATAGCACATGTAAGGTTCCGAACAGCATTACAAAACAAATATGCCTGACTGCAAATCAGTGATATAAGTTTTCAAAAAATTGAAATAGAGAAAACTGATAGCCACTTTTAAATTAGGGGAAAAATATCACTGACTACAGTAGTAGTACATGCTTTCATCATGTCTATAAATGAACCAAAATATTTTATTGACGATTGAAATGATAGCCAAGCTCACATGAATAGCATATGTACTAGAAGAGTATAGCAATATAGGAGAAAGAGATATCACTTACTACAAACATCAGTGATATGTGTTACATTGACCAAAAAATTGTTTGAAAAAGTGAGAGAGAGAGAGAAGTGACTGCCACACTGTAAACAAATAGCACCAAATTGAGTGTGAAATGCTCGCCTCCCTAGTCGCAGCAAAACTGGTGTAAAGTTCATGTAAGGACCTGAGCAATTGACTCTACAGTTTATTAACTAGTGTCGTACGAGCCTCCTTTTCTTTTTTTTTTAGACGAGTCCCTTTTTTGAAGATGATTCTTCATTAGCTAATCACTGGATTCATTTCTTGTGTTAAGCGGGGAAAAACAAGGCAGTAGGAGCGGGTGTCACAGGAATTTGGTACGGTTGGGCCAAATCCGCTAGGGATGTTAGTCCGGGGGACCAATTATGCTAGCTGATCAGTTCTCCCCCCCCCCCTTCCCCCCTGGATTTGGTTCATCCTAGAGTTTAGTTTTCAGCAGAGGGAATATTCTTACTTTTTTTTTGGGCGTGCATGTCGCTATGGTAACCATAGTTAGAAGAAGGATGACCTATCCCTAGTGATAGTTAACTAACTTCATAGTTGTAAAGCCTGTACAATCTTATCTAGTATCACAGTTTCTCAATTCCACAGTGATTTTAAACTCTTGCATTTTCTTATACTCTCTAGTTTGAGAATAATTTACTGTCTTTTAAGTTTCTTGCAGTCTCTGAGCTGAACTTTACTGCCTGAAAACATATATTAATTTGGTCAGTCTGTTTTGCTTCCTAAAACCTGAATGGCTAGCCACAGTTCACAGCTGACCATGTTTACATTTAATGATATTTTCCAGTCTCTTTCGCCTCCTCTAGTCTCTTAAAGTTTCTTCTAAAGTCTCTAGTCTCTTTGATATCTTTAGTCTCTCCTAGTCGCGTTAGTCTCTTTAGTCTCTTTAGTCCCTTCTAGTCTCTCTAGTCTATTCTAGTCTCTTTAGATTCTTCTGTCTCCATCTCTTCTAGTTTCTTTAGTCTTTTCTAATCTCTTTTATCTCTTAAGTACCTTCTAAAGTTTCTCTTCTAGTGGCTTTTGTTTCTTTGATATTTTCTAGTCTCTCTAGCCTCTTCAAGTCTCTTGAGTCTCTTATAGTCTCATCTAATCTTTTTTGTCTCATATGTAGTCTATTTAGTCTCTTTTAGTCTTTTTAGTCTCTTTTAGTCTTTTTAGTCTCTTCTAGTTTCTGCGGTCTCTTTAGTATCTTCCGGTCTCTTTAGTCTCTTCAGTCTGTTTAGTCTCTCTAGTCTCTTTAGTCTCTTCTAATTTATTTAGTCTCTTCTAGTCTCTTCAGTCTGTTTTAGTTTATTTAATCTCTTTTAGTCTCATTTATTCTCTCTTTAATCTTTATGTGTCTCTTTAGTCTCTTAAAGTCTCTCCTAGTCTCTAGTCAAATTGATCTCTTTCATCTCTAACGAAGACTAAAGAGAAGACTAGAACAGACCAAAGAAACAAAACGAGACTAAATAGACGATACATATGAGACAAAAGATATTAGAAGAGAATAGAAAAGACCAAAAAGAGACTAGAAGACCTATAAGATGCTAGAAAAGATATTAAAGAGACAAAAGGCACTAGAAGTGAAACTCTAGAAGTTGCTTAAGAGACTATAAGAGACAAGAAAAGGACTGAAGAGACTCGAAAAGACTAAAGAGACAAGAAGAGATGAAAGAGATTACCAGATGAGACCCAAGAGACTAGAAGAGATTAAATAGACTAAAAAAGACTGAAGAGACTAGAAGAGACTAAAAATAATGGAGAGAAGAGACTAGAGATACGCACCATGAAATACATTATTTGCTACTGGACTATAATATATTAGCTACAAAGTAAGTGATAAACTTTGTGTTCTAAAATGATTTGGACAAAAGGTTTTGAGGATAATTGTACGGAATTAAACACTGTAAATGTACTTGAAAATTATAACATGTGATAGCCTAAGAGGGTAGAAAGCTGGCAGAAAATGTAACAATGATTCTTCAACAATAAAGCACAGTAGCTAACCCATTTAAAGTATGCACCATAAGAAGAGATGTAAGGTGGTAAGCAGCAGTCAGTTATAAGATTATAATGACAACATGGTTGTCTGTATAGAGAAATTCATAGACACTGTAACAGCCTAGAAAGAATTGCAAGATACAGACACAATTAGACACTGTAACAGCCTAGAAAGAATTGCAAGATACAGACACAATTAGACCACGAAAGCCATGTTTTGCAAACATTAGCCATTCAGGTTGTTATAATTATTATCAGTTTTGGAAAACATAGTAGCTACATCTATATTATTGTATATTTAAATACTGTGGAACACTTTCTAATCAAATTATCATCTGTAGCTCTGAGTATATATTACTGTCCAATATTTTGACCATAATCCAGAGTTTAGCTTTAAATTATCATGTTACATAATCTTGGCAACATTACAAATTAGGGTGCAGGGTTGTAGCAGGATTTTTTTTTCAAAGGGGATGCACAAAATTGCATATCCAGAGCTACATGTGTTAGTATACTTCGGAGACATAAGGTAACCAGTACATGTTCAGTCAAGAAAACTCAGACTCTGTGTCAATTCAAGCTCTGTAGTGGCATAAAAATGATTCATGGGTAATAATAGTTCACTTTAGACATGACACAATAGAAACCATCAAACTTTGGCTATTCTAATTCTACATCAGTAGAGAAGCTGAAACATGATTACTTACCACGTTGTTTTATCCACGCCTTTCTTGAGGTTCAAAGTCATTGATGACTAACTATGCAATAATAATATTTCTAGATATTTTTTTTTGTGCCATCAAGAGTCTTTTCAAACCATCAATGATCTTTGCTCACAAATTTATTTGATCTCATTTAAGTATGATAGATAGAGACTGCAACTCTACTAAAGAAGGATTCAACTGAATAATTTGCAATAGGTAAAAATGGCATTATAAATTTCCAGAATTGTTAGTTAAAAAAATTATTTACTGATAAGATAGTATAGCTAGCTACTTAATGAAGCATTTCATTCTTGAATACAAAGTAGTTTGATAGTCCAAAAGTTTGCCTGATGAAGTATATTCAAAATAAAGCACTTTAAAAGTTAACACTTTACCAAATAAGTGTGTCTTTACAGTTTTGTAATGCTCATTACTATTTTATGGTGGCTTATAGTTACTAGAAGTCTTTAAGAGTCTTGCTGCTCAATGTCAAAAAAGTATACATAACTCTGTTGCCACAGTATTTCCTCTGGTTATTTGTAGGAATATGTCCAACCTAGCAAACATGTTTGTCATTAGCTTATTCAGACATGCTTTGTACACGTTTATACATTATTGAACTTACACTCCGTTCTCTGCCCTGGCTATTTGCATGTACGCTCTATCGCTCTTACTGTTTTATCTAGCTACAAAATTAAAACGCCGTAGTTTCACCAGCTAAAGCTTGTGAAGTGATTTAAGCCTAACCTTAGCTTTGAGCAGATAACTTTAAGTTGATCACACTCAAGACTAATGGTAGCTACCAACCTAGCCTTTGTCCCACCATAATGTATAGAAATTGATGTGTACAGTAGCCAATAATTTTTACAATGTAGAACAGATAGTCATTTCAACAGTTCATTGATGCAAGTTGATGAATGCCTTATCATATTGCAGTGGAGATTCCTTAGCTACCTTGTGGACCAAAGTGAACCAAAGTCCATTATCTTGCAATATCTATATAGACACAAATATTCTGCAAATTTACTCAAAAAAAAAAGAAAAAGGATTTGTGTCCATGAAATACAAGAAAGAACATTAAGAGACATTATTTTTTTGATATGAATTTTTTATTGAATGGACTAGCTAATTGATATTGAAAAATAAAAGAAGGGGAACTTTTTATATTTCTGTCTACATTATCTCATGCCATGCAATAAATTACAGTCCTAGAATGTCTTTCTAATGTGTATACTTCAGGCAAAAGAATGCCACATCCACAGATGGAAATATTTCTCTTACAATTTCATTGGCAGCCTAATTTTTGTTGTTTTTTGTGCCACAGATATTATCTGGGTCAGAAAAATTACCTGCAATAGTGAAACAACAATATTTTGATGGTTTAACTTATAGAAATTTAATAGATACCCAGATCAAATCGGGGGAGGTAGGACCGAATCTGCTAAGCGGATTTTGTCAGCCCGGACCAAATATGCGGGCGGACCAATTATGCGGGCAGACCAAATCCACTATGACACTGGTGTCATAAAGTTTTGTTGAACCCCCCAGGAATACAAGGACCGGAACCCCATATCTATACGTAGACATAGGTACCCCCGTCCCTAAAACTTTAATGTTTTAGTCATAGGATCTGTATATCAACATAATTATTGGGTCGGGAGTAATAGATATGGGGATCAGGGGTTCCAATATTTATGTCTTAAAGAAATAGGGACTCCGTAGCTGACACTATGGCAGAGTAGCTATAAAGACGGTAATAAGCTAGCCTAAAAAATTACAATGACAATGGTGTGATAAAAATGTCAAAACTATGAGCATGCACACCTGATGATTTTAGTAATTTTTTCAAAGATTTTGCACATTATCACTCTGTAAACTTCACATAGAACTGTAAAAAAAGCACAGGTCAAATCATCATAGTTATATGCATTTGCATTGCTAGTATAGCACAAGAAAGAATGTGTGACCATAATGCATGCTTAATTAAATTGTTTTAAATGGTCACATGAAGGATTTTCATAATGGTAGCTAATTTTGTAATCGTTTTTTTCTTATTAAAGTATATAGTTAAATCCAGTGGAATACGATTATAGTACACTTCACTTTTCTAGTTATTGCTAACTGGCATGTTTCTAAGTAGCTAAATCATTTCACTATACTAAGACCCCTATAGCAATTTGTATCTGTTAATAACAGATGGTAAAATTACAACTGAATCCTGCATCTTTAAAAAACAACAACCAAAGCTAAATTGAAGCAATTCATAATAGTTAGCATGAAAACAAACAACACATGTTTTATAGCTAAATGTAGATAATGAAACAGTGCTTGAATCCACAATCCATTGCATAAATAGCTGAAATCTTTGTTCTGGTCTTCAAAAATATCATCTGGAATCCTTTTTGGTGATACCAGTTACTACAATGGACAAAATGCCATATTGTCATTTTATTATTGATTCTCTTGCATGAGCAGTACAACTGTATTCTTATTTCTTGGGATCAGGCATTTTGATGCTGTCTTTTTGTTGAGATGGAAATGGTCGGAACTTTCCATCACAAAGACAGGAGATCAAATGCTCCCTCATTTTGGGCTGGACATACCTTTTGTAAAAATAAATTACAATAACTTAATTATCAAAACAAAAATTAGCAAGCTAGATAGAGAGAATGGCCACCTTAATTTGCTGGATGTTGTCCCAACCACAGCAAAAGCAATAGCATATAAACCACAACCAGATGAACCCCTCTGCATTTGTGTGTGCTCCATCAATGCATCAATATAGTTTTCACTAGGTTTAGTTAAAGTGGAAATTATTTCTTTAGTTTATTGGTAAGTGACCTGTACTTGCTATCATACACTCGGACCAGAGTACCATGAACCCATTCAATAGTAATCCAATGATTTCCAACATGAACAATCTGAATATTATATTGGCCATCAAATTGCTTGAAACTTAAATCTTGACTTTTCAAACTATTTTGGGACACTTTTACTGAAGGAAACTGTCTCCTTAAATTGCTTTGTGCTGTGTTGATATGAATGTCTGTCAGCCACTCTCCCGGGGTAATTGTGGGTAAATCTAGATTTTCTGCATACTGACCAAAATAAATTAGCTAAGTACCTATTTATAATAATTATAATAACATTTCTTTTATTTTTAAAACTAACCATTAATATTAATTTGTTGTTTGCCCATCCTGTAACTAGCATGCATAACTTTTTCTGCCTGCAAAGTGATGAAACAGTATATTGGCATGTGTTAGGTATTACAACAATACCTGACCTTCACTGATCTTTAACATTGTCACTATCAACTTCTTGATAGATATGCTTACATTATTCACCCAAACTTTATATTGAAATAACAGGTAAATACAACTCAGAATAAAAATAAATACACTGTAAAACACATCTATCTTGATTTCCTGACTTTAGCCAGGGCTTTAATTTGAAGAGGGAAGGAGAGGAGGATAAAACCTGGGATTTCCCCCAAAGCTATAAAGTTTCACCCCACCCTTCCCAAAGAATTGCCAATTTAGTTGCTGCTACAGATCATTGCTGTAATATTAAAGCATCATTCTGTTTGAGTTTGTTATGTAATGCAGAGATATTTTTTGAAGCCTTTAATGATGATTCTCATCAGTCATGCTAAGTTCTGTTTATCAGCATACTTCTTTATCAAAATCTCTCTGCTGTAGCTGCACAAAGTGAAAGCATAATAATCAAGTTTAAATGTCTCCAAAATAATCCACTAAAGACCTTAGAACTTTTCACTACACTCTCCAGTGACGATGTTCAAGGACTTGGAAAAACTGAACTATAATTCAAGAAAATTTTAATGTTTACAAATTTTGTATTCATATTTATCATTCTTGTCAGTGTCACAGGAAGTGGTTGTTTCAAATGTGCCAGATGTTTGTCAGCTGATTGTGGATCCTAATATGGCTTAGATAAGAAGTTGGGAGGCCCAGGAATAAAAAAAAAAGAAAATGCATTTCAAGGAGGTGCACTGGAGTTCCACACCAAGTAAAAAACAAATGTATACATCAGTAATTATAGATTTAATTTCCTATTAATGTATAGAAGACTCTAAGAGAACTTCTTCAGTCTAATAATTACAACCAAGTTGCAGTACAGAAAGTAATGTTGAGCTGTATTGTTATAGTAATTAATTTTTGAATTAGTGAATATTTTATCATGTAGATATCACTGAACAGTGAGCTGGACTATTTTTTAAAAGAGTCACTCCAGACAAAGGCATTCAATTGGGGAAATGGAAATTGCTGTTTCTGGGTACATCATAATTCTCTTTGGAACTGAGGATAACCACTTTCAAGTTTGAACAGTCCTGGCCAAGTTTGTTGCAATGAACAGCAGTTACTTTCAGCCATACTGCTATCCTTTGTGGAACAGCACCCAATGAAGATGGAAAACAGTGTTTGGGAAGTCGTGTTGAAATATTTGGCTTGTCATTGTATATATTTTGACATGCCTGTTTTTGTTATTGTGGATAAAGGACATATCAGCTATTACTAGGCAAAACTGTATTTAAAGCGAAAAGAATTTATTTCCCACAATTTTTAACTCATTACTAAAACTAAAATTAATCTTATTGGAATATGCTATGTAAATAATATCCATTATGATATTTGCTTGTGCACTGATGAATATTTCCTGCTTATCAAAGTAACACATCCTCATCACTTGCTAAAACATTATTATTCTTTAAAATCAATTCATCAATTTCTGAAATTTGAGAAATTTGTAGGATTCAATAGTTATAGCTCTATAGTACAATCATATTTAAAAATATTGTGAAACAATAGCAAACTCCCAGCCTATTATGTTTCTTTATAATGTCCTCTTCTATAACAGCAAAAAACTCTTAAAGGAATCCTAGTGGGGGAACATGGTAAAAAACACTACAATGTGAAAAACGCTTAATTCATATTTAATGGTTTGTAGTTTTGGTATTACATCAGATGTCAATATATACATTAGGTAGCTCATTAATAGGCCAACAATATAAACCTAAAATTACCTAGAGATCAATAGTGAAAGGTTTATGTTTGATTTTTGCTTATAACTAGCTAGCAACTGATGCCTGGTGAGCATGCTTTACTTTGCAGCTGATACCTTGTGTGCATTAATATGTCATTTAATCAGTGGTAGAGAATCTACAGGTAATTTTATGATAGTATAGTTCCAGCTTACCATACAATTTTAGATTCGTTTTGCAATGGAAGCATCACCAAAACAATCCTTGGACTAATTCGCTCTCTCGTAATAAATTTGATACATTTATAAACTATTAATTAGATCTCTTTTATACATCTTGCTGTTGTTTTTTTTTGTTATTGTTGTTGCTGTTATTGTACGTGTGTTTCATCACCTGAACTTTTCTTTACTTTGCCTTACTATGTCATTACCATACATCACTTCTCCCAGTTTGCTTTTTACTGTTGATAGACAACAACAGGCTATTATAGCTACACTGTAAAAAACGAGGTGTTACATTACACCTCTTTTGGTGTTCCAACTACACTGTCTGTACTACACCCCATGGGGTGTATTGACACACCCCCAAATTAGTGTCCCGTTACACCCTTCAAACACCCTCCTAGTATACCAAATAGGGTGTACCATTACACTCCTATCACACTCATAGGAGTGTTACACTACACTCCTACAGTGTATATGAACACTAAAACACACCCTATCGGGTGTAATTCTTCGCCAATATAAAGTGTACTGCAACGCCATGTGATTATATTCAGGTATAATACAGTAAATATTATTTCACATACAATACGAGTATGAGATGACACAAAAA
>WLWI01001710.1_pt1 | contig 18951 bp, 20 predicted proteins | sample 6701501 | NCBI WGS metagenome assembly WLWI01 (sample SAMN12718690, study PRJNA515312) | sponge metagenome | isolation source: marine sponge | host: Mycale hentscheli | place: New Zealand: South Island, Marlborough, Capsize Point | collected 2014-11-01
ATTAAACTCGTTAACATTAACAGCTGAAATGACGTACTCCACTCGTTCGCAAAATGATCGATAATCAATTCCAGACATGGTTGCCTTAGGAACTCTTATTTCTTCACACTTCAAACTCTTTAATGGCATTTCTTCTAAAATAATATACACATACACAGATACGTACACAATCAAAAGAGTAAAGAGTGCTCTCAAAGAACAAGTAATTTTAATGTGCTTGATTAGACACGTTTCCTTTGAGTGATGATCCCAATTAATAACCTCCTCACCTACCTTACACACGGTAAATAGTCACAGAGTGACCACTATAAAACCTTAACTTTGTGTACAGCAGCATTTTGTTTGGTAGAAATGGACAAAGAAGTTGACAAAATAGTCTAAAAAGTATAGGATGATGACAATTCCGATATTTGACTTCTATTTTCCTACTAAGGTGAAGCCACTCTAATAAATAATGACAATTTTCTATGCCAAATTTTACATGAGAAATCAAATTCTAATGGCACTCTTGACTAGTTTGGGCATTCAGTTGTAAACTGTAAAAAGAAGTGGCTTATCTGATTGAATATGTACGATTATAGAACAAAAAATCTATGGCTTGTTTCAAGTCCTGAAGGAGTTGTCTATGATCCTACTTACTCTTCAACAAAAGATCTTGTTGAAGTCAAGGCTCCATTTTCTGTAAAAGGAATGACCATTGAAGAAGCACACTCTACGAGCATGTCATTTGCTTAGAAAAAAAATTGAAAGAGATGATGGCTCCATTGTTTTTTCTTTGAAGAAATGACATCAATACAGATATCAAGAAACCATTGCCAGATGTACTGTTGTGATATATCCTGGTGCGATTTTGTAGTACATAGTAAAAAGATCTGCATGTTGAACAAATTATAGAAATACAGAGTGGCTTGTCATCAGATATTAGTTCCAACCACAACTACTTAGCCCAAAACCACATGTGCCAACTTGTGATACCACTAATGACAAGTCTGGGAAGCTAGAGAGTATGGTAATTGTAAACTTAAACTTAAAGGTAGCGTTTATATTTCAATGCTATTCTCCATATGCACTCTGTGGCCTCATTTACAACTTAATTCAACTTCTTGCAGAGGTCTTGGTATAAAAAGGAGAAGTTAGGAGAGAGTTGAGTGAGGGACAGGAAGTTGGTATAGAAGAAGACAAGAGTCATAGAGGAGATATTAGTGGTAGCTCAGTGCCGGACGTGCATGAAGAAAGAGAAGTGAAACCAGTAACTGGAAATAGAGAAGATAAACTTCTTCAGCTAATGGAGATGATGCTGACAGGGCTAAAGGAGGACAGAAAGTCTAGAAAACGAGGTGTTATGGACCAGGCTCGAGTAGTTGACAGACTTTTTGCCTTACAAAGATGGAGCTGACGATAGTCAGTTCCTGCAGTTTTGAAATTGAGCTTGCACAAGTGAAAGTAAAGCAAGCAGACTACAAGAGAATACAAATCTCCAAGTTGTCACTCAAAGCAAAATATGCATGCTTAGATCTGATTTCAGACCCGAATTCAACTTATGAGGATCGCATGGAGCGACTACATGGACTACAAGGAGAAGACAAGCTTATATAATATATATATGAAAAGTGGAATTGAAATTATATTATTTAACTTCAGGGAGGAGCAGAAAGGGAGAGATAGAGTGGACAGGTGCAGATTCCTTAAAGCACAAGTAGACAGGTTTTTGGTTGACACAGAAGTTAGGCTCATGACAGTAATTTATTGACTAGGCCTAAGTAGGGCAGAACAGAATGTTAAGTATACATGTACTAGGTCAATTACAGCATACAAAGACCTGAGTTAGCTATCACACTTAAGTCTGCAGCCATGACAGCCAAGGAAGAACATAAGAATCTGGAGCGCATAAGAGTAGAGAAGACATAAAACAGAGATACAGGATTTCACTACATGAAGTAGTTTTGGGCATAAACTATATCCTCTATGCAGGGTGGGCAGAGGAGCAGTATAAACAAGTGAAAATTAGCTCAAATCCTCCAAGATTGTCTCATTACCCTGCGCAAATGTGTACTCTCTATTCCGGAGGATGTGCAGGGAGGAGAACTGAGGCTCACAACATGAACAAGTCACTAAGAGAGCTAGAAGTAAGGGAGAAGATTCTGTTGTGCATTCCAGGTATACATGGTGCACTGGAGTCATTGTAGGAGGGGCCTTGCATAGTAAAAGACAAACTGTTATGAGTTAGCTACAGAATAACTGATTTACAGTAAAACTTCTGAATTATGACCACATTCGGAATGGGACTTTTGGTCTTTTCTCAGAGGTTAATATTTTCTCAGAGGTTCTTTTGGAAATGTCGTTATTTGTGATAAAGAGTTCGGGAAAATTGAATTAAAAATACAATCATTAATTGATGCATGTCGTATTGTGGTTATCTGAATAGTGTCCTGATGACGAGCATCTTACAAGAAAAATTTTCTTATGAAGTCTCAATAGCCTTGTTGTGGATACTGGTAGCTAGACTACTATTCTGATAGGATGTACTGCCACTCGAGATGTAATTTTCTGTAATATATAACTTTTCAGAATATGAGAACTGTTTGATGCGATATTTGCAATGAACCACACCAATCTTTATTTTGATAGCAAGCCAGGTGATTTTTTCTTAGTAGCACTTGGTGTCCTGTGGATATTATTTCTTGCACTTTATGTTCAAATGAAGATTAGAAAGAAGCATCGAACTTTCAGCCACCATTAGTGAATACTATTTGTCCCAGACAAAATTGGATACTGTAAAAGTGGTGTATTATGCCATTTTGATTAGCTTATGCTTGACCACATAATCTCTCAAATTTTTAATAGGTGTGGTCTTTTGTCGCTCGTAGAGGGGCAAATGTAGAGTGGAAAATGTGGTTATTTTGAACTATATAGATGGGACAGAGAAATTGGGTGCTGGTTGGAAATAAGAGGTGGTTGCTTCTCTTAGGTTCTAAATGCACTATATTAGTTGTAGTTGCAATCAGGGGCGCTTGATTTGGTCTCTGCAGAGAGGTCGGTCGCTTCTCGGAGAGGTCGTTAATAGAAGTTTTACTGTACAAGGGAAATGACCGAGAGTGATCCCCATCTACAATTCTAAGAAATATGTGCCTGGACCAGCTGAGATTAGTTCAGCATGTGTAATAGCAGAAGAAGGCAAGGAAATGGAACAGCACAAGAGTGTGTTAGATGCTGAGCAGTGTTTAGACTTCGATTCGGAGGGATAATTGAGTATAGTGAGGCTGAATAGTCAAGCCCAGTACGAAACTCTAGTGGAGCAATTAGGCTGTATGTCAACTTTCGAGGGCTGAATGAAATTATCCCCTTAAAAGGTACTGGTTACCCTCTTTGGGTGAAATCTTAGATAAGGCAGGTAGTAGCAACTGTTTATCAAAACTAGACTTGACTCATGATTTCCACCAGGTTACGAAGCTAGCTCAGAGAAAACTACTTTCGTATGTCCTAAAGGAAAGTATAAGTTCAAGTGCATGACATTTGGCCTATAAAATGTGTCAGCAATATTCCAAGCTGTCATTGAACAAGTATTAAGACCAGTGGCAATGTGTGCATCATATTGTATTAATGACGTCATCATATACAGTGCTTCTTGGAAAGATCATTTAAGGGATTTGGTGGGGGTGTTCACTTGCTTGTTGGATGCTGGGTTGAAGGTAAAGCTTAACAAAAGTGTGTTTGGCAGGAAGTACATGTTTTATCTAGGACACCAATAAGGAAATGGAAAATTCGCAGTGTGGTTATATGGGTGAAATCAATGAAAAAATATGGTAAACCACAGACAAAGAAACAGTTGAGAGCATTTAAGCGGTCTATTGGATACTATAGACAGTTTGTGAGGAACGAGTGGTCATCAGTGCTGACTCCTGCAATGTTTCTGTCGGCACCACAGGTGGTTCAGTGGAAGCAGGAGGTGGACAGTGTCTTTAGTGAGTTATGTAATGTATTGTGTGATTGTGTTGTGGTTAATGCTCCGTGTGTCTCGGAACAGATGCCTCAGGATGGGGGATCAGTGCATGTCTCCACATAGTGTGTGATGGTGTTAAACTACCAGTAACTTTTTCAGCTGTCAGCTAAACGAAGCAGAAAACCATTACTCTGTGACCGAGCTGGAGACTCTAGCAATAGTGGTGTCAGTGAAGCATTTTGAATACTACCTCTATGAAGCAGCATTTGTGGTGTACACAGATCACAGACCCTGTGTAACTCATCGGCTGAACAGATTTGCTCTGAGATTACGAGAAATGGACATTGACATTAGGTACAGACCAGGATGCATGAATGGCAATGCAGACAATCTCAGCAGCCAGAATTGCAGAACAGAAGAGGAAGCCCCGGACTCAATGGAGACCATCCATGACAGTTGTCAGACTCCCCCTAGAAGTGAAGTCTTGTGGGGTGGAGGAAAATCTGGGTCACTGGCCATTGTTAAGAGAAGGAAGTTAAGCAGAGAGAAAGGACAAAGGATAAAGTGAACACAGGAAAAGAGGACAGGAACCAACCATAATATGCACAAACACTCTATTTTTAGTTATATCATGTTGTGAGTCACATTGGTTTGTGTATTATGGGCATGGGACAATGAGCCGACTGGCTGGTTATCGGCCTGGTGCCCGTACATGCCTGTACTCTGTATCACTTTTGCTAGTCTGTTTATTTTGTAATTTGGAGTGCGTGTGTGTTCTGTACCCTTTCTCAACTAACAATAAATCTCTACTGGTTGAAGAGTCATCCTGGGTGCACCGCTGAAGCCACAAACTCTGGTGGCAGTCAACTACCTTCGTATTAGCACCTCACTGGAGTGAGCATTCTTCATCGATAACCTTTTACCGGCTCAAAGAAGGTGCCCAACCCCACAGTTTTATTGAAAAATAAGACAGCCAATTGCATCAATATAGGTGTTACTAAATTTGACTAATAATTATATGGCATTAGTGATAGCTTGCCACTGATGGATTCACAAGGCAAGGTCTATTACAAAAAATTAGCTAAAAGTTTTTAGTAATCCTTCTCCTTTACATTGTGGCATTGTATTTCTAGGCATAAAAACTATACTCATTGGGGTTATTGCTCATTGGTGCTATTGTATCATCAGTCGGCCAGGACAATAAAATTGGCTATATAGTGCAGATGAAAAATTCTAACTAAAGATAATAAGCGCTCATAATCTACTGACTGACAAATGAAAAATGTGCGAAGAGTAGATAGCCTAATTCTCATTAGTTGTGACATCAATCGAAATAACTACAACTTCAATGACTAGAACCAATATAAAAACATTTAAGTAGTACCATTTTTTTCCCTCAAGTGTGAGTTACAAACTAAGGTAGCCCATACAGTTAAAGTGCTAGAAAACCAAAATAAAAACTGACGCCTTATGCCTGTGCATAGGACTCAATATAATACGTGAACACTTCGTTTTGATTCCTGTATAGTGTTCACAATAGTCAGCAAAAATATATTACCACTGCTGCCATTCTAATATTTAATTACAGGAAGTACTACACAACCAAAACTATAACTAGTGGTGTGCTTGAGCAAAATTGATGAGCGAGCTAACTTAATGTTCTAACTTGACTCACCTATTCAACACCAACAAAGTGAAATAGTGCTTCCTCGGCCTATTATACTTTTATAAAGTAAATGAAAGTTCTTGCATTTAGGCTTTCCAAAGGCTAGTTTGATTTCAAGTCCTCAACTCATTACTAAATATCGACAAGTTCATTCATTAGTTTGTTCCTATATTTCATTAAGACACTTCATAACTTACATAATCAGCACAGCAATTTTGCTGTGCCATATAAAAAAGCAAAAAAATGAACAATACTCCTTACTCCTCCTAAATAAAACATTTGTATTTTAATTTTGACCCAACTCTTCCAGTGTTTTAGTTATGGCGAAATGTCATGGAGTACACTATTTTTCTCAAACTATATTTTCAGCATTATAAATTTGGCTTATACAGTAATTTTAGCTATTTTGATTGAATAGGCTTGGCAATTATATAACAATGAATTTCTGTATCTAAACAAACTAGAGGCCACTCAAATGACTGTTTACAACAAGCTGTGGCAAACTGTGGGAATACTATTCTTAGGTAAATTGTTTAGGTGGTGGAAAAAACGATATTTATATGAAATAATTATTAAATATCTTAAAGTTACTCTCGAGATAAAATATCTATGGTTCTAATACGAATGTTCACCAAACCACAACTAATAAAAAATCCAAAATAATAGAATTTCTTTTATATCCTGTCTCTGAATCAGTATCAGAGAATAAGCCACTGAAGCAGAAAAACAAAACAAAAAGTAAACCCAGAATAGCAAGCAGAGCTGACTCCACTATAAAAAGAAACCTTAAATATTTTGTAATGATAATATTTTTTATTCACTGCAGTATGTCCAAGTTGAGTTGGCACAATCATAATGCACTAAAGGAATACAACCAGAAAATAAACTGAAGCAATCAGAACTTCATGTGATTGGTAGTACTGTATGTTGAGTATTTACAAAGACTGTAGCAACCAATACCACTCAACACCATTGAAGTAAAATGTGTGATACTTGGAAGTCACGAGTTCTTGTCATGTATTTAAACCTTCAACCTATTGGTGAAAGATTTCATCATTTAGTTTTTTTAATGCTCATAACTTGCAAGGTTTTATTGTTATCTGTGTTAACCTATCATTGAATGTCAACCTATCGTTGAATGTCAACCTATTATATACATTATGAGTAACTCAAACTTTGCTATAGAAAAAAATAAAGAAATTTCTTTTTGCACACAGTCTTATCAAGTCTACTATCCTGTTTGCTTACCAGTAACACCAGGATGTTTAGTTTTTGGGTCAGAGTCTTTATCTTCGGGAAGTGTCTTCTCCTCTAACCCAAAATATTTCAAGAAAAATGTAAATAAATATTTAGTTTTATTAATACTGTACATTACAAACTTTACCTGTCATGTCTAGTTCATGCTTTTCACGATAAACATCACTTTCACCTGAAATAACAATCTTACCTCAACCTGATACTTTACACATAATAAATGGCATTCTATCCTTTCCTTGTGCACAAACTGTAGCTGATCAAAAAATGGTCAGCATAATACATGTATCCTATTATTATCAAGTTATTCAATAATAACACAATGGAGAAATAAGAGCAAAAATTCACTGTTTCAGTAATATTACCATTTTGTAGCACGGGCATTAAGTGCACTGGGACTTTATCCTTTTGTGTAAGCATTTTGGCATAGTTTGAAACTATTGATGTTTCGCATAATTCTATATTTTCCTTAACGTGTGAGTTTATGAAATTTATATCGCATGCAGAATTTGCTTAATTAAAGCATTATTCCATGTCTACAGTATTCTCATAAAACACTATTAAACGTTAATTTAAAAAAGAAATATCTTTAACCCTTAGTGGACGATAGTCACGAATTCATGACAGGTGTTATGTACCGCATGTACGTAAGTCACAAATCCGTGACTATGAGTGTGCATTAATAGAATACAGTTCGTGACAAGCTTATTCAAACTCTATATCATTCCATTAACCATTGCGTAACGTGCACACAATGTCAGTAGCTTCTACTAAGGAAAGGAGCAAGGTTATTGTGTACTTTTCTGCAGAGAACAGTAATGTTTGAGGATGATAACAGCAATAATAACTATTGTAATAGTTTGACAAATGAAAGTGATCAGGAGTCAAAGCTCACAACAACAATGAATCATTTCAACATACAGTGACTACAAGTAGCAGTAAAACAATCATGCTCGAGTGTGAGGGGTGCATTCAAGTAAGTACTGGCAGTCCAGGGATTGGGCATGGCTAAAACAATCAAAATAGACTCCCATCAAGCCAGAGTTGTGAAACAGAGCACTTGAGAACCAACACAACAGCTGTGATGAAGGCATAGGTAGACACAGGGGAGTGGAACATGCAGACTAATGAGTATCGCAAGACTATACAATCCACACTAAATTCATGTCTAGACTCATGTTAAAAACAATCTACTAATGCTTTACAACGTCTATTAGCCTACAGGAAAAATGATAGAGGCATAGAACTATACTAGTGTCATAAGATGACGTGCTCAGGTATGGTGCCACCAGAGTCCTTTGGCTGTGTAGGTTTTCAATCTATCTATTGCTTCAATAACATGTGAACGTACAAAACTGAGAAAAGAGCGGCAAAACTTATACATATAAAGTTTTGTGTGCATGCTCAGTTCACTAGTTCTAAATGTGCACAGCATGTGCATTTGTTAGTGCAAATACAACAAATTAATATAATTTCAAGTCTGGAATGTGGTGGAGTATCACCACAACTCCCTTCCCTCCCAGGTTGCTGTCACTGCTTATAAGAAGTTTGTCTAGATCAGTGGCATATAATCCTTGCCGGGTGAGTGCGCCTGCTATGAATTTGGACTTTCCTGGAATGTACACAATGTGTAAATCGTAATAGGACAATCTTAGTCTCCATCTCCATAGTCTGTTATGGAGATGAAAAACTGAAATCAACTCTTCAGTGGTTTGTGATCCGTATTAACTGTAAAAATAGAAGCAAACAAATAATAACTGAAGTTCTCAATAGTGTTGAGCATTGCCAAATCTTCCAGCTCTGTAGAGCAGTATGCATCTTCAAAATCCGAACCCCCCAATACGAACTTCTGGCTACGGGCCTGTAGAGGGCAATGACACAAGGGATATGTTATCAAGGACACCGTCAAAGAATACTGTATGAGGTGTAGTCATATTAACTTCATCGCTACACTTATCACAATCCTTGGTTTATGACTCAAGGCGAGATGTGAGTTCCGCATCTTCTTAAGTTTAGACAGATCAATGTTTACACAATCCTTTGGTTGAGAAACACTGTCAGCGATGAACTCCAAACGAGTGGGATTAACACCTTCAATAGCATGCAATAGTTCACATTGCTTCTCATGTGTCACTTCTTCACATGCTTTGATTCTTATGGTTGCAATAACACTCATCGGAGAAGATTTGGCTAGTCAAAAATCTGAAGAAATAGTTCTTCTACATCTGAACCTAACATTACCATGCCTTCTGGCAGGTTCGGGTTAGCACCAAACATGCACTTTACTGAAGAAATACAAGTTTCAAGCATAAGTCTGTATAAGGAATTCTAACAGGTCTGTGTTCTACACCTTGAATCATCCTAAAATATTCAGGGTTGTCTTCCTTGCGGATAATGTCTTTAGACACAAGATAAATATTTGCTCCTGAATCAAGAAACATTTCATGAGAGAAACCATTCAGGTTGCCGCTGACATAATAGTCTGACTAAATACATCACCAGTGACAAAGTTTTGGAAATTGACAACAGTAGAAGTGAAGGTATAGATCATACATGGAAAGTATAGCAATTCTTACATCCCTGTTGGTTCTTTTAGATGGGTAGATGGGGCACCTATTGGCATAGTGGTCATAATATGCCTAAACATAAAATATTAGACAGATCTGGAGGAGAACGTGTGTGGATAGATGAGTCAGGGCTAAAAAAAAGTATTAGAATCATGGGTACTTGGGTTTCAACAATCATCATAACATTTAGGTTGTGGTCTATCAATGTCATAGTTTGATTGTTGTTGACAAGAAAGGGACCGTGTATACGAGAATCTAGAAGACTTGTCACTGTGAAAGGAAGATTGCCTATCGGCATAACTATATTGTGTTCGTCAATCATAATAAGAGGGTTTATAAGAGTAAGCTGTACATGCTTTGACCAAATCAGTCACGTTCTCTAATGACTGCATATAAACAAAGTGGACAAACCAGCCAAGGTTGAGGTGGAGTGTGATTGGGTTGAGAGAAAGAAGTGTGGTATGAGAACAAGAATGAGCTTAATCAGAGGATGCAGCCATGTTGCTATGCACAAAGTTAGAGAGCTGAATAATAGTATTGTCAACAGTGCTCGAATTCAAGTTAGACTCATGTAAATTGGGCTTTTGTGAATCTAGTCAGTCTGTGGGTTCATCTGTTAACACTGAGGAAGATCTTACTGCTCTGGAGGGAGTTCTAGATGAGATCGGTAGATTGTCAATGGAATTGTCAACAGATGAAGTTATTAACACAGTTGTGAAACTAATAGACAACAATAATACCACAACAGAAGGCACAATAGGGTCGTTAGTCACGACAATGTCAAAAACACAATGCTATTAGAAATTAAGTGCCTACACAGATGACAACTCACACCACTGATGAACCCAACTAGGAGCAGAGAGGCAGTCAATAGCAACCAGATGTGAAGTAGCAATGGCAGAATAATTAATCTAAAGACTAGTACAGAAGTACAGGTGGGTCTAATTCTTGATAGTAGATTTTAATCTTTCGATAAAGCAGTTCTTCCGTAGTTAGTAGTTTTTTACTCGAGAAACAAAAGTAGCCTTTCTTAGAGGTAGTCAAATCAATTTGTCAAGAGGAAACCAGACCAACCTTCTTCTAAATAGCTGGAAAACTTCAAACCAATCATGGGGGACAAACAAAGGAGAAATCATGGATTAGACACTCGACAAGATGTAGAGGCTTGTTTTCGAGTAGTAGAGGCCCACTTTGATGGAATGGTCACGTCACTTCTCCGCTATTCAGGTAGAGACACTGACGATAGAGAACCACCACTGACATGTGCAGCCGACAATGCCTATTCTCTGTGAGAACCTTAAGTTCATTGATATCACAGCCTATTGGTAAGATGACGTGCTCGGGTATGCTGCTACCAGAATCCTGTGGTTGTTTTGAGCAAAGTAGGTTTTCAATCTATACATTGCTTCAATAACACGTGAATGTACAAAACTGACATAAGAGCGGCAAAACTGATACATACAAAGATGTGTGCACATGTTCAGTTTACTAATTCTAAATGATGCACAGTGTGTATTTGTGTGTGTGTGAATACAACAAATGAATATAATTATAAATCGTTGGTGACTCCTTCTCACAAAAATTAGCACTCATTATGTTTCTTACTTCATGCCACGCGCTCCACTGGTGAAATGTCGTCTCCACAAATGAATACTTTTATGCGTGCGCGTATTTATAAATAAATTTGCCTGTCAACAATCGTCTGCTAAGGGTTAAAATGCAGCTATTTAAAATCTATGATTATTGTAATGAGATTTATTTACTAGTACATAGACGTATAAGAGCATCTACTGCATCTTTCCAATCCCCTCTCACTAAGATGACAAGAAGGTTTTCATAAGTAGGTGATGGGTCTCTTCCTCTCCATTTTTTCAAAACTCTAATCCTGTCAACATGCAATCCAAATAAATCTCTCTTCTAGTTATATGTTAATATGTTAATATCCTAACCTTTGTCCTACAGGATTATTGTTGTCAGGCCCTTCAGTGATGTGATATACATCAAACTGATCCAATTTAAACAAAAAGTATTTGGTTATCCAGCTTTGAGAAATCTTTGCTGCAATCTTATAAAGATTTTCACCTGAAGGCAAATCATTAGTCAAAATGTCAGGATTAGAATCCAGAATTATCTTCTTGGCCTTTCTAAACATCTACAATAACAACAACAACAAAAATAATAACAATAGATTAACAAAATGTGCTTTATTCATTTCAACTAATTTTTTTCTTACTTAAGCAAGTATATTTATTATAGTAAGTAAATTTCAAGAAAATTTCATAATTTATTCTCATAGCCAGATATATACAATTTGGGATTATGACATGTAGAAATCAAGAATTTTTTGATTGACTGAAATGGTTACGAGAATGACTGATTGTATTTTCATTAGCTGTATTATTTCTAAATTAAATTAACTTGGTGTTATAAAAGTCCTGACTTAGCACATTTATTATTTGATGAGGTTCATTCAATAGCTATAAGACTACAGACAAGGAATATCAATGAAACAGTTATTGCACTTATATTTTTTTTATACTATAAAGGTAGGAAATAGGGGGTTTATTTAGAAAATAATAAGTGGGGGCTCAAAACCCCTACACAGACATTTAAAGAAGGGGTGACAAATAGAGGCACACTTGGCCAAAATCAGTTTGAAAAACACTAGTTTTCTATAATTCCCACATCAATTGCACTTATGATGTTAAGTAATGTTTCAAAAAATGTTATGACTAGGAATAACCTGCCAGTTCAAACTATATTTTGATGTTACTTTAGCTGGTGCATTGGGCCTTCTTTTACCACTGTTTTGCATGATTGGGCTACTCTACTTGAATGTTTATGTGAATACACTAAAAGAAACGGCCAGTATTAACTAGTAATTATAATTCGTTCACCACTGAACTGCCAGAGGCAAAAATGGCCGACCCATTCTCACATAAAATGGCTATAACAAGTTAAACTAATGCAAATGTACCTAGCAACCTGTGGTCACATTGTGGAGTATTCTGAGCCAGCTTGATCAGACTCATGCTTGTCAATAGTATCCTTAATATTATTCATTTATACATTATTAATCAATGACTGGTTCAACACTGTAAGCTTACATTTCATCTCTACTCTCTTCTCTATTAGAATACAGAAACAAATTTCACTGGTGGGTGTTATAAGTTCAATTGAATTAATATTCCATAAAATTAGTGGTATGGAGTCACAAAATTATAGCTACAAGTAGTTCAGTTTTTTCACTATCAAAGCCATACATAATATAATGGGAATGCTTTAGAGTTATTGAGGTTAATGGAGTTACACAGAAAGTAGATACATTGCAACTAGTGCTTAAAAAAATGTAAGCCCTAAGCCTGCTGATATAGGGAGATGATCAATCACCTACAAATTACATTTCTATGCAATTTGTACCTCAATGTGTATTGGTTCCACAAGAGAGTCAGGAATAACCACTTCTAGCTCCTTTTCTTTCATTTCTGAATAGCAACATCACAAGGAAAATGTTAAATAAGGTAAATGATACTAAAAAATTATTATATGTGACCTGTTGTGAGATAATTAGCATAAATGTGGAATCTAATGTTTTCTTCTTTTCCCTATCAGTTGGTTGCACGGAGCCCTGGAAATTGCTTCCGCTAAATTCAGAACTACAACAATTTGTTATTTATGGTTGCTTGATTTCATGAAAGTACCACGTAAAGAAGTTGCAAATGTAAAGGTTGTGCCTTGTATTTTGTATACTAGTACTGCTTGTCTCCATGACACTATAAACAAATCTGGTTGCTGGAAAATTGAAAAAAATTAACTGGGATCCATTTAGGCCTTATCGAGAAACCATTATATTTTTCTGCAAAAATTGCATGAGTATGCAAATTATCTTGACAAGCAAATAATTAACTAGTTCTATGTGGTTATTTTTTCACTGCAGGAAGTGCATAACTCAAGTCTAACTGACAAGTATTCTCAGCCTCATAGCAGTCAACTACCTTTGTATTAGCACCTCACTGGAGCAAGTATTCTTCGTCGACAACCTTTTACTGGCTCAAAGAAGATGCCCAGCCCCACACTTTATTGAAAAGTAAGACCACCAATTGCATCAATATAGGTGTTACTAAATTTGACAAATAATTATATGGCATTAGTGATTGCTTGCCACTGATTGATTCACAAGGCAAGGTCTATTACAGAAAATTTGCTAAATGCTTTTAGTAATCCTTCCCCTTTACATTGTGGCATTGTATTACTAGGCATAAAAACTATACTCATTGGCATTATTGCTCATTGGTGCTATTGTATCATCAGTCGGCCCGTACAATAAAATTGGCTATATACTGCAGATGAAAAATTCTAACTAAAGAGAATACGCGCTCATAATCTACTGACTACTGACAATTAAAAAATGCGCGAAGGGTTGATAGCCTAATTTTCATTAGTGACATCAATCGAAACAGCTACAACTTCAATGACTAGAACCAATATAAAAACTTTTGAGCAGTACCATTTTTCTTCCCTCAAGTATGAGTCACAAACTATGGTAACCCACATAGTTAGAGCGCTAGAAAACCAAAATAAATCTGATGCCTGACTGACTAAGCAGAGCTGACTTCATTGGAAAACTAAAGTACAAATAGTTTGTAATGGTTATATTTCTGATTCACTGAGCATGTCCAAGTTGAGCACTAAAGGAATACATCCAGTAAATAAACTGGAGCAACCAGTTCTGTTGACAAGCAAATAATTAACTAGTTCGATGCTGTTATTTTTTCACTGCAGGAAGTGAATAACTCAAGTCTAACTGCCAAGTGTTCTCAGCCTCATAACACGAGTTCTAAAGCTCGCTGGAGTTTACAACTGCCAGCTAGAGCTAACAGTTATTAATCCATTTCTACCATAATAAAAATTTTGACAAAAAATCAACCCACAATGCTTTACCCTGGTCTGTCCTAGCCAGACTTTTTACCTAACCTTTACCTATAATTGCTACACCAAGGAAGAGTCTGGGGACAATCATCATGCACCTTGGCTGTTCCAGAGCCAAGATTTTGGGATACAGTTAGTCAACACTGTTTTACCTAAATGACTGAGCAGTCTACAATGAGTGTGCATAACAGAGCCCAAGTACAAATGCTATAAAATATTGGTGATTGGTGCACCTGCGTCTAATACTCTATGACTGTGTTCTAGTGCAACAGTACAGCATCCTGCAAACTGTGGGTACCATAAAAGTAATTAAATAACCACTACAAAATTCCTCTAGAACAGCCAAGGTGCATTATTGCCTCCAGACACTTCTTTCCGTACAGTGGTTAGGTGAAACATTGGCTGAGCCAGACTAGTTTTATCTTTGGATGCTGAAAAAAGTTGTTCGCAACGTTTAGGCTGATTTTCCATAAATCGTTCACATATAAATTTAAAGCTGAATCTACTTCAAATTTCAAAACTTTAAACACAACCTCCACCACATAAAAAAAAAATATATATAATATAAACCTTGAGAATTTTATCATGAGCTGGTAGCCTAAATCAAAATACAAATTGTAGATCTTTTCAAGCTCATTCTAATGATAAAGTTAATCACAGAGGAGAAAGAAAAAAACGTTGTAACTGGTACTCGATTACTCCTGGCCTTTTGTAATGGTTTTACTAGTCTTACCATATGATTTAGTGGTTTTTCCCAGACTGCTTCTGTCACCACCATATTTAACTGGACGACAAATAGAAAAGAGAAATAAAAGCAAACACACAAATCAACATTAATAGAATGCTATGAACAGGAATCTAGTCAACCGTGTTACCTTAATTAATGCCCATGTGTGCCAGCTTACATGGTAGACTACAGTATATAGATTTATTACTTGCACAATTTCTTTCTCAGCCTTCTTTTGCTCATTAGATGTATTCTCTCTCTTTCACTGAGATGAAAAAGATGAGAATTAGATGAGGAAAAAAATTCAACGAATAATAAGAGTCTTTGAAAAAAAGAAGAGAAATTTCGTTGGTCTGTCGAGAGTGAGACTGTAGCATAGCAGTACCCCTTAACAGTACACTGTCAAAAATGAAGTGTTCCAGTAACCCCACAAGCGGGAGGAATTTATGCCCCACCCATGTTTCCTCAACGCTGCACAAAGGGTTATAATATAACACTCTGAGAGGTGTTTCGAAAACATCTTTAGCAGAGTTGTATTTAACACCTTCTGCAAGCTTATTACAACACTAAGTAACATGTTTCAATGGCACTGCTAATAAATAATGACCACACCTCATTCACATAACCTCAAATTTTTTTGATAAAAAAATGATTGACAATGAATATATAAAAATAGATTGAATAAAGTAGCTTAACAGTTTTAAAGCTGTCCTTTCAACATGAGTAGAAGAAATATCATGATATGTACTCCATTTATGATCCATCATGTTCAAGATAAATATACCTGCATTGACACATAAAAATATAACATAAATCAATAAGCAATATACAAACACATTCATAAATGCTAGTAAACACACTATTCTAAACACACACACACACAGACTCAGCTAAACACTCAATTCTAAACACGCTCACAAATGCAACTAAACACACTATCCAAAATATGTGACCCTCTACGGAAAAATCGGGCACAACGCGGCAAGTGGCCCAATCTGCTGTAAATGCCGCCGTCAACGGCGGGAAAATACAGCTCTCAGTTTAGTAGTAAGTACAGTGGCTATCATGAGTGAAGCCAGGAATCTTGCTAGAGCATTAAACCTCAGCCACCGTGATGGTCTGGACATGATGGGTGGAGCTGACAGCCATGGCTCCAGGAAGTGAGGACCCGCTTTCTGACTGTAAGTCACTTATTACAGTTAACTATAACCCTCATCAGTTCATCATCTTTTTTTCCTTTTTTTTTTTTTAGGTGATGAAGAATTTGATGGCCATTTTACCAACTATCATGAAGGTAATAAATTTAAATTTAAATAATTTTTTCGATAAAAAAACAAAACAAAACAACTTCTTATAAAGCTTCTAGGGATGTCTCATCAGCAGAGTCAGGCTCTGCTACTCCACTGTTTGAAGGCGAAGATGACCTCTATGATCCTCTGGATTCTTTAGACTGCTCTGTACCAGACATCGAGCCTTCATCATTGCATCCTGACCACTCATCTGTTTTCTTGTCACCACCCCATTCTGACCCCACTTTTCTTTCCCCTTCCGATCCTGTGTCCGTTGCCTGCCGACGGAACAGCATCATCTGTGTAAAGGAAAGGAAGAGGTCAAGAAATCCTTCACCAGCAAGGACTAAACGACTTACCTCAACTGAGCAGTTAGACCAGTTTTTAGCCTGTCACAGTCACCAACTCCTTCACCATCACCAACTCCTTCACCATCACCAGTTTCGTCACACCCTTCTAAAAGAATTAGAAGTACAGACATTTATTATTTTTTTTTTTTTAGTCATCTCTTTTAAATTATGGATCATCTATACAAGTAATACACATCTTTACTTTGTTCTTGTGTCCAGAGTTATCAAAATCTATCTATTTACATTGAATACGCAATATAATTATCCCAACTCAGCTAAAACCACTAAAAAAATACTCTAGTGGACAATAGTAAAAACAGACATTACCAAGATAAATAAAACTATTACGTGCGAACACTAATAAAAATGACTCTAGTACGTGCTGACACGAATAAAAATGACTCTAGTACATGTGGGCACTAATAAGAATGACTCTAGTACGTGTACACACTAATGAAAACCCACAAGCCCACCTCAGAACAACTCAGATAGCCTCGAAGGACAAAATTTAAAGACAGGAAGTGAAACTGGAAGTGACATCATGTGACACGCCCACCAGTAAAGAAATAATTTGGCCTCAAGGACTTCGCTCGTACCTCCCAAGATCACCTGATCAGTAAATTATTTCATCGGGTATCGTAATTTCCTTACAACAACAGCTACTACAATAGCTACTACAATCAAACTGACACTAGCAAACACTAACTTATCGAACATACTACAACTGACAGACACTAGAATGTGCTGACACTAATACGAATAAATATAGTACGTGATAACACTAATAAGGATGACTCTAGTACTTGATAACACTAATAAGAATGACTCTAGTACGGTGTAATCACTATGTGCATGCATGGTGTTAGCACTATGTGCGTGCACAGTAATAGTACTAGTGCGTGCACAGTGTTTGGTGTTAGCACTATGTGCGTGTATAATAATAGTACTAGTGCGTGCACAGTGCTTGGTGTTAGCACAATGTGCGTGCACAATAATAGTACTAGTGCGTGCACACTGTTTGGTGTTAGCACTATGTGCATGCACAGTAATAGTACTAGTGCGTGCACAGTGTTTGGTGTTAGCACTATGTGTGTGCATAGTAATAGCAGTGTTAGCACTATGTGCGTGCAGTGTTAGCACTGTGCGTGCACAGTAATAGTACTACGTGCATGCACAGTGCTAGCACTATGTGTGTATACAGTGTTAGTACTATGTGCGTGCAGTGTTTGGTGTTAGCACTATGTGTGTGCACAGTATTTGGTGTTGGCACTATGTGCGTGCACAGTAATAGTACTATGTGCGTGCACAGTAATAGTACTATGTGCGTGCACAGTTTGCCGGTGGTGCGAGGCCTTAAGCTCTCACCCCTCCCCTCTCACTGAGTGGTGTGAAGGGGTGAGAATGTTGGGGGAAATCCCAACATTCGGCCCAAGTGGCGGTCCCTAGACCTGATTTGGTACTCCTATTGTCATTGCCATCAACAGAGTTATGATCTTATCAAACATTATGCTGAGAACGTACATATATGAATCACCACACTATGAGTCAAGATAGTAACTACTAAGTCCAGCGACCCTTCCTGGGACACCACAACATGTTAGGAACATAATACTTGAGAGTAGCCAGCTAGCTGATCTCCGGGAATTTGCACATATTCCAGATAAGCCAAGCTATGCCACCTTCCCAGTGTCTTTATAACCGAGTCCTCTAGCCCATTCCTGGCTGCTGCTGTCGCTGCCCCAATACGAAAACTGTGGCCACAGTATTTGATTGGGTCCAGACCTGCCTTCTTTATTGCCTCCCTCACAACTGAAACCAACCGTTGCTGTGTCAGGAAATCGCCATTGGGAAACACAAATAGTGGTCCATCCTTCTTGCCTCGTGCTACCAGGTAGTTAACCAGGGCCTTCACTGGGCAAATGTCTGATTGCGTTCTCCCGAGGAAGAGATGTATACCCTTTCGAAAAGGGTCCGTCTTCGATTGTTTGATAAAAACCCTAACTACCCTTGGCTGAACTGGGTCATCCACCGCTATGTCGTTCACTGACAGGTGAGCTCCAGGGTCATACTCACTTTCAGTGGGAACGGTCATTTCTCCTGACCTCAGGAAACCAAAAAAACCCAAACAGCACGCCGCCCACAGCATTGTGGCAGCAGGTGTTGACTCAGACTCCCACACAGTCTTCACCTTTCTGAGGATGTCAGGAGAAATAGGTAGCCTCTCCCGTT
>WLWI01001712.1_pt1 | contig 18943 bp, 10 predicted proteins | sample 6701501 | NCBI WGS metagenome assembly WLWI01 (sample SAMN12718690, study PRJNA515312) | sponge metagenome | isolation source: marine sponge | host: Mycale hentscheli | place: New Zealand: South Island, Marlborough, Capsize Point | collected 2014-11-01
TTAGAAGCGCGGGCGAAATATTTTGACGTACGCATACATACCTACATATATATATATATATATCTGAAATCTCAATTGAACACGACTGATAGTCAGCTTCGCTCGCTTCGCTCGCTCGCTGAATTAAAACATAGCTAGCTAATATAATTGTGTACATGTGGAGTGGTTATCCACAACTTGTTTAATGCTGAAGTGTCGGAGGAAACTGGGGTAAAACCTGAAAAGCCCTCGTTTAAGAGAAAATAGGGGAACCCACATGCGCATTTAAGGGGCATACATACCATCTATACATACATATAACATGTACCAGATATTGCATTATCCACCAATAATAGTATCTCACTCGTTTCGCTTGCTCGACAATAAACTAATGATGTATTCAGCACTAATGAAGAGTGAGCTATTGTGCACAAATATTTCAATCCTTCAGTCTGACAAAAGTCAATTTTCTATTACCATATCTATATGCAAAAATAACCCTCCCAACCCCCAAAAGAACAACAAAAAACAACATATATTTATTTTCGTTCACCTAGGAAGGCATTGTTCTGTGCAATTATTATTAAAAGTAAGTTGACCATTAATTTTACGAAAGAAGAATGTGATTACTTTTCTTGTATATCCTCTATTTATGAATATTCAGTTTGTTAAGTTCTACGAGGTAACAAAGAATGACTGACATGCCACAAACGTAGCAGTAGCTGTAGCTGATGCAGTAGCAACACTATGATAATAAGATTTTTTGTATTTTTTGTTGTCCCTTTTTGCAAGCAGCTAAGTAGCTATTCAATTGTTGTTATTGTTTTGTAATTACTGCAGGGTTAAAAAAATACATAATGATCAAGACAAAGCAGATATTTGCATATTACACTTTTTGTGGCCTAATCAATCAAAATTAGATTCCTACTCTCCTGTTAAAACTAGGGGAAAATAAATTATTCTAGCATCCTTTTTAGAAATACTTGAAGCATTATGAGCATTTAAGGCGTACTGAAGCATTTTTCTAGCATTTTAGGTGAAATTTCGAAATTACACATAAACGATAAATAAAATTTTGACGGATTAAAATTGTGCACTGAAGAGAAGTATGAGGTTAATAATAATGATCAACTTAATCATGACACATTTAAGACCTGTAGATGCTTAATCAACACTGTTGATATGAAGAGTGGAAGTTTGTGATCAGGGTAGATGTGAATATATGGGCCAGTGGTGTGAGGTTCATCAAGCAGCTTGATAAAACAACTCACAACCAGTTGAGAATTTTTTGTTGAATTTCAAGCATTATAGGCAGAATCCAAAGCTTTATGGGTTGATTTTATGAGAATTAGGGAATAGCATTATAGGAAAAATTTGAAGAATAATTTATTGAGCCCTAGTTATACTATGACCTACCACAGCTACTAACCCTTTCCCTGTCAACTTTTTTTTCAGGAATTTAATGATTAGGTATAAAAATTAATTTAAAAAATCAGTAACTCGTTAAAGTCCCTAGCAACCATATATTTTTATGATTATCAACAAATTTCACATCTGACCACACTAATTACAAAACCACAAACCACGATTAGCGAAACTTACAAAAAAATTCTTTCTTTTTTTTTGGTAATTTTTCATAGCAATAATATTGGTGGTAAAGAAATTAATATAAATTAGTTCAATTGTTATAGAAACAGACAAAAAAAACATGAATAACACTTTGATAAACATATAATCGCAAAAAGTTAGAAAAAAATCTAGAAAAATCTGTAAAAAATGTGTGTTTTTGAAAAGTTTAATATAATGTAGGAGACAAAAATAAAAAGAGTAAAAGAATTTTTTTTGGAATCTCAAAGTATGACATGACCACAGTTCAACTACATACAAACAGTATGACCACAAACTTCTAATTACAACCAATACAATTGTTCAATATGGTACTTGAAAATTTTCTATTTTTGTTTAGACATAGAGATATACTGCAAGTTGAGCAACGAATTTGACTCTCATGACGAAAAGTTGACCTTGAACCACCATTTGCTTTGTGCATTCTGTTACAAACCACACACTCTAAATGTCTCTCAGCTACAATGGGCAAATGCTTTTTTTGATGTGTCCAATCTGACATCCACTGGAAAGTCACTACGTCGACGACCTATCTTTGCCCTACTATTAAATGTACCAATTAGTTGCTCAATCAATTGCAATCTAAATTCTAAAAAAGATGGGTCTTTCCTTTTTTCATATTCTTGGCCAAATATTCATAGTACATAAGAATTTTGGCAACATGCTTCAAGAAGATATGCGAATACTCTTTTCCACCATTTTTTTTAACTTCTTCCAACGTAATAGTAGGACATCCTTTGATCACTCAAATCAACACCTCCCATAACCTCCCATAAACTCCTGGTAATCAGGCAAACATGGGGGGCAGTTGACTTGAACCCTGCTTCAATCCTAGCTACACCACTCACTAATAAATTGCCATTAGCATCATGCTTTGTGGACAAAAATTTAATTACTTTTTTACCCTTCCAAACAAATGCTGTCAATGGGCTTCATGTTCTATGATCACAAAAAAAACACGATTCAGTTTAGATGCTTCAAAGTCCTTATATATTAGCTCTGATGGGTATTGCTTCCTGTGTGTTCGAGCTGTACCACAAGCATATATCTGTTTTGTATATAATTTGAGAAATAATGTTGGGGAAGTATAATAATTATCTAAATACAATTTTATGATGCACATTTTCAAAACCACTACTAAGGTCTAAGACACTTGGGATGACAAACCTAGTTCATTATTGCTAACGCATAGAATTTTTCCTGTGTATATTTGAAACCTTTATTCCATGCTTGATAGGCTTATCTTTCATGTATTGCTTGAAAGAAAGCCTACCCTTGAATGGGATCATCATAGCCTTACCTATAGTGATAGATTCACCCAAAATTATTATTCATTTTCAAAATTGGATGTCACTATATTTAAAAAAATTTGTACTTTGAATAAAGGATCATATCCAGGCTGGCCAACACCAACTTGTTCATTAGTATTATTCAGATGTAAAAATCTGAGTATTTGTTGAAATCTAACTAAAGGAATTATTTCAGATATATTTTGTCTCACAAAATTATATTTACTTGACCAGTACAATTCAATTCGTGGTAACCTCACTAAACCCATTGCTATTATCATGCCAATGAAAGCTTTTAGCTCACTATGGGTAATGTCAGCATTTCGATTTGTCTCCCTGACTATCAAATCAATAACATCAGAAGAAAAATTTTTTTTTTTAATATATCAATAGCCTATGTACCATCAACTGTAGGGCTAATAGGACCAGGAGTAAGACCGCTAAAAGTAGGAAGTGTATTTGTATAATTTAGTTTTTTCCAGTCTGAAGAAAAAATTTGAATCGACATAAGTCAAAGGGCCAATCTGAGCGCTTGGAATTTTTACCTGCACTAGAAGCAATCACATTATTTGACCCACGTAATCTTGTACTATTATTGCATCTTTTCCCCCTTCTAATTGCTCTTGTACCCCTCCCTCTTCTTCCTGCTCTACCTCCCACTCTCCCTCTCCTTCCTTGGTCTCCCACTCTTCCACTCCTTCCTCTTTTGCCTCTCAGTCGTCCTCTACATCTTCCTCTCTGTGATACTTGATCATTTTTTGCTGAAATGGATTGCATTGCAAAGTTACTGGATATATCCGAATCAGTTGATTCCAGAATATCAGAAAGATGATAATCTAATGGGGATCTCTCTCTGTTTATGGATTCAGGATCATAATCACAATCACTTTCAGAACCAGTACCTAAAGTTTATAACAATAAAAACTACAACTTTTAGTTTTACAAGAATTATAACTAATAATTACTGTGTTCATAAATTTGAGATTACTACACATATAATAACTAAATCGTAACTTTATTCAAATGTTTGATTTACCACAAACCACTTAGACTATGGTCTAGCAATGGAGTAGCTAGCTAAATACTTAGTCCAAACTAATAATTATTGACACAATCATTGCAAAAACTGAAACAATGGTATAAGGAAACAATACTAACTTACTGTTGGAACAACCTGAAGAAGTTGCATCGCTGAGGCTGTTCAATGTGTCTTCCAGTACTTTTGTATTGTCAACATCCTCAAAAGTTGTCGTGTTCACAATGTCTTCAGTATCTGTGAGAGCCACACCTTCACCAGTCGATGTACCAATATAGGGAAACAATCTGCTATCCTCAAAATCACTTTCCTCGCTTCCAGAATTGCCGCAACAGTCCAGTTTGTCCAAGACTTCTTCTGCGGTAAACCGCTCCACCATTTTGAAAAAATTGAATCGACGGTTTGATTTATTTTTAACCCAAGCCTCGCAACACCCCTTATGCTATTTATAACTATTTTTATGTTGAAGAGCAATGTATGATGAGCGTTTTGATGCATCTAGCTTAACGTTACGTCTGGCCATTAGAGTTTATGATTTTTTTCCCTGGAGAAAAACTCCTTAAGTTTGTAAGACCAAACTGCATTCTGCAACATTCAGATCTTGTCAGAGACAACCTAATTCAATGAAGTAAGCAATTAAGAATTCTTCTATGATACAGGTACATAGCTAAAACAATGGATTCTGTTTAGTACAGAATAGGACAGGGTCATCCACCACGTAAATACGAAGTTGCAGAGGTCAAAGTACTAAATGACTACTTACATCCACATGTGTATACCGATTTTCTATTGCATTTCAGAATGACATGATGAATTATATATATATAGCAGTCGACCATCAATTATAGCTAATTAATACAGAACTACTTTCTTACAAACCTTAATTTCCTGAGTAGTGATAATTCTGTAGTATCAAATTTAAGCCATTCTGAGTACTTCAAATACCAGTAAGTCTTGAAAAGATCTCGAATATAAAAAAAAGGCCAAGAGTTATTTTTTTTATTTTAGCTAAGAAATATAGTATTATGTACTTATGTATCTCAGCATTTCCCGAATTTTGGAAGCTTCTTTAGAAGCCATTCTGACTATCAACAAGCGACACTTAGAATCTCCAAAAACCAACGAGGCTTGTATTTTTGTGTCAGGTAAAGGACTTTCTATGCAAAAGTAACCAGCTGCAGCAACTTTTTTTTAATTATAAAACAAGCATTTTTGCAGGAATTCTCTGATAATTTGGAGCCAAAGTAAGACATGCTTAATGCTGTACTATCAGAAGAAACTCGGGTCAAGCAAAAACAAATCTGTGTTTTTAGGAGAAAACAAAGGCACCCACGCGTGCATATATTACCTGAACATGCTTTAATTTTAGGATGACAAATATGGATTATCTGGTACACTGTCCCAGCAAATATTTGTAACTTGAAAAACAAGCATTTTTGCAGGAATTCTCTCACAATTTTGAGCCTAAGTTTATAGTAAGACTTGGAGTCAAGCCTAAAGAGCCATGTTTTTAGGGGAATAGGCACCTGCACGTGCATTTAAGTGGCATATGTACATTCCATACATGCATATAACATATACCAGATTTTGCATTATCCACCCATAAAACTATCTCATTTGCTTCTCTCACTCGCCAATAACTTATACCCAACTTTGCATTATCCTCCCCTAATATTATCTTCTCGCTTTGCTTGCTCACCAGTATAGCTTATTAAGTATATTTATAAGTGGAGATACATATCCTCAGTAATCTTAACATGTGTTCATGTTCTCATAATAATAATTCTCTCTACTATTTACAGCCAATTATAAATTATGTAAGGGTAGGGTTGTTGTGAATCAGCTATGTCTAAGGATAATTAGTCCATACATTCACTCGTTCTCCATCACTCTTTGATCTAACTTGTATGTTGAACTATGAAGTAATCCGGCTTCTTGCCAAGAAATATGATTTTCAAAATAAAATCTGGATTGTTTAGCAGAAAATTATGATATTTTGCATGCAATGTATTTCATACAAATTTCATTGAGACATATCAACAGTTCATTCATTTGTTGTTTCAGCAGCATTTAGCTACAAAATAGAGTGGATTATAAGCATTATAAAGTTGTTGTTTTTTAACTAACCTATTTACGAGTTGATGTACTTCAGTATTGCATAGATCTGAGAAATAATCATTACATAATATTTTCATTGCAGATACATGTGACAGGATATGGCAGGGACACAGAGATGATATCATCATTGCAGCATTGACATTTAGTCTCATTAGTTTCTTTCTGACCTTGTTATGCTGGATATTATTTGGTTCATTTAGAAGTAAGTCAATTATTAAATCAGTTAGACTGAAAAATTGCTTGGTTTACTAACTTAGTTAGCAGGACACTATTTGTGTGTTTATTTATGAAGTTATATTAGTAATCAGTGTGCTGTAGTAGTTGGCAAGCAAGCAGAGTGAAGTTGGAAAAATTAAGGGGGTATAAATTTATTCTATTATTATGCATATGTATGTTATCCTTGAACAATTGGTTTGAGGAATTATCACTGATAACAATCCTGATTCTGATGGAGAGGGTAGTTATTTGAGTGGTCTTGGTTTAATATACCATATAGTTACCATTACAAACAGTTTAAAAGACCAAATTTGAAAGGATAATATGTTATTGCAGCAAGAGTCACTCCAAAAACCGACCACAAAGAGTGTTCCTATAACGTTTTCACCATTCCAACAAAAAGTGGTGATGGAGCAATAGTAAGCTCACGAGAAATAATGTTCAACATTTAACAGTTGTTACGGTAAGGGTCACTCTAAAATATTGACCACAAACAACTATACTTTGTTCTGTTTAACTGTCTTCAAACAAAACACAGTGGTTATAGAGTGACGATATTGAGTAAGGTTCACAAGACAAGACTTATACAATAAGGAAGCACTAAAGGTGCAAACCCTCAGCACTACTCTACACTACCTAGCTATTAGAATATAATCTCAGACCAACAAACTGGCAATCTATTAGCTATTTTAATCAGGCATCAGTACAGCTCAAGCTATGAAAATGGTACATGAAAACGCTCTGTCTTCATTAGAGATTATGCTAAACAGGCCAAACACTCACCGGTATACATTTTCAATGCGAAACTTCCTTCTTTCAACTCCTTTAACTTCCCTGAGCGCGGGCTGCAAGAAATTATTTGCTCACATGATTTTGACGTGATGCTAAAAGGTGTTACTCAGGTGCTTCGCGTTTTCTCTACAATTAGCCTGAAAGTCAAAAAGTAGCACAATCAAAGGTCCTAAATCTTCGTTATGAGTAAGTTCATACTTAAATCAACGGTTAATTGCCAGTAATCTTCAAAATCAGAGCAAATGGACTCACCGACAGGATGACTACTATAACCCTCTTGTGCATGTACATTGACGGTTTATGAATAATTCCTGGTCTCAGTTTACTTTATAAGGGGATGGAGTGACCGCAAATACATTCATAATTACTGCAACAACTTTTTAATAGCTGAAAGAACTATACCTTTTCACTTAATACCGATTTATAGATATCACTCTATTTTGTCCAAAAAATGTCTTATATAAATCTTTTTTTTTAAGTTTGCATTGGAACTACTGATATGTGAGTGTCACTTGCATGTTTGGCTTATGAAGACAGCATTTTTTACATCTGCCATTTTATTTGCATAGCTATACTAATACATGATCGGTCTGAGAAATAATTTTTTAATAGCTATGTAGTGTATGTATAGTAGCGCTGTGGGTTCACACCTTTGTCGCTTCTTTTAAAAAGCATTCCATTATGAATTAGTTATTGAAGCTATATTTTAAGTAGTATATTGTGATGTTCTTGCCTTATTATTACTAGTATTCACTTCCTGTTGAAAAACTACTAAGTCACAACTTTTATGTTAGCACCACCATAATTTACAACTTCACAATTTTCTATTTATACAATATCCATAACTATTTTTACAATTTTCTCTCTAAATCAAAAGCAAAAATTACTTGTTAAGTGAAACAGCAAGAAAAATATCATAACACAATGATTGTATCAATTGGTAAACCACAGAACTCTATGATAATTAAATACACATAATGTCATACTTTCTTCGTCTAAGCTTATGAGGCTCTGCTCCATGAACTTCTGGCGTAATTGATGATACATCTCTTGTGGTGAATCCTGTTATCTCCAGTCCCAAATCTGTCCAGTCATTGTAGCCATTTTATATACTGATCACAATTTGATATCCTTCTTTGAATATGGTTGACTTGATTACGATCAATATGGCTGTCATACAGTATAATCTGGGTCTACTTGGATGAAGAATAGTACCTTCCAACCAATGTTTCCCAGTGCTAAAATTCTAGGCTAATCCTTGTGCATCTCTTTCTAAATGCTAGTCGCTTCTTCCACCCCTCTTTATTATCTCTTTCTCGCTTTTGTTGCCCACTTTGACTAAGATCTTGCTCGACAAGACCAGAACAGCAGCAAGGTCATCTGCCTAGAAGTAGTTCATGGTACTACTACTGTGGTTGAGAGAGGGGTCAACCGATATAAAAAAAATAAACTTCAGAAGATCTCTCTCTAAAACTGTTTATGAGCCCTCTATAAACAATCATTGGCAAATTTTTACTGCATGTTTAACTTGGCAATTTGATGCAGGATGGTGTGGAGCTGTATGAATAAAATGAATCCCATTTTGCTTAATAAATTCATGAAATCCCAGACTAGTAAAGCAAAATCCATTATCACTAACTAATGTTTCTGGCAACCCATGAACTGAAAATATTAAAAGATAAACAGTCAATAGATAGAAGCTATGGAGGTAGCTGTTGCAACTGATGTTACCACTATCCTTTTAAAATGGGCATCCACCAAGATGTTGTACATTTTTTCAAACAAGGGACCAGCATAGTGAATATGTAGTCTTGACCATGGATTTTGAGGCCACTCTCATGGGTTTATGTGAATTGGTTGTTCAGGTGGTCTAGATTGTTGACATTGTATCACTTTATGTTCCATAGAGGATCTTATGAGACTCATAATTTTGCAAATTCCAGGATGGCTTTCAAGAAGTTATTAAGTCATTTCAGATCTGCCTGTGGATGGTATGACTACCCGTGTTCCCTATAAAAGGCTATCATCCTGCTGCTTAATTCTGACTCCCATATTTTGCATGGTTTCTGTTCTTCTGTGTCTGCAATATATTTCTTTTGAAACATTGCTATGCCCTATGCCAGTATAGGATATTTTGCCATCCATGCTTTTACTAGTACAGCTGTTGAAGTAGAATAAATAGGAATGCCCATCACCAATATAGTCTACCAGGCATTAGTACATGAGCTGGAGTTTCATGTAGCAGAAGATGACTACTTGCTAGGGCTAATGCCCTGGATTCTCTTCTTCATTTGTATATTTGTGTGACAGCACTGCTCCTAGGCCATATGGGGACACATCGCAGGCAAGGATAACACTTTTTGCCAGGTCATGATGAACTAGGACACAATCAGTAATGATCTGTTTTTGCAAACTCAAACTCTTTAAGTATCTGTACAATGGAGAGAGTGTGTCAGATAAGTTTGATGAAAAAGAGTCCCAGAAATGACTTCAGCTGGGTTGGATTTGTAGTAGCTTGTGCACTACTAATAGCTTCCACTTTTTACAAGTTGGCTGTACTTCTTCTTCTTAGATTAGATGTCCCAGAAATTCTAGGCAGCATAAATGTGCACCTGTCATGTTTCAGGTAAATTCCAGATTTGTAGTCATGATAGGACTTCCTTGAGGTTCCATTAGTGTTTTTCCTTAGTTTTTCCCGTGACAACAATATCATTAATGTACCTGTGGGGCCATGTTAGGTGATGCACAAGAATTGTAATTGACTGTTCATTGTCATTTATGTGTTTATTGTTTTTCATCTTTTTTATGTTCTTACATTAATCTCCTGTCCGTGTTGTGTGGAATGTGAGTGTGAACTGTTAGAGTGTCGTATACTCTCACCCATTAGAGTTGTAATTGACTGTTTATTGTCATTTATGTGTTTATTGTTTTCATTTATTTTATGTTCTTACATTCTTCTGTCCATGTTGTGTGTAATGTGCGTTTGAACTTTTAGAGTGCCATATGCTCACCCATTAGGCATGCTTACACATTTTTTTCTATTTGTCTCCCATCAGGCTTGCCTTGGTTATATATACTGGCTTTGAGCAAGCCCATATTTAGTCACTGCTCAGTTTGTGCACCACTGCACTATTCTATATCACCTTTTTACTTGGAATATAATTAGTTATTCCTCTGAGCAACCTTCCACCCTATGTAGAGGGACTAGTTAAAGTATCAGGAACAGATCAGTGGCCACTCAAGAGTAGCAACTCTGGTGGCAGTGTACCGAACCCTTCTAATTCCAGAAGCTTCTGTGATAGAGGGAAGTTTCCTGGGCGAAATTGTGCTTCTAAGGTCAGGTATTTAAGGTATCAACCCACAGACCCACAGTACACTTGAACATAACTAGTTGTGTGCTTGAGCACAAATATCGAGCGAGCCTGCTTAGATAGGTAACACAAAACTACAGTATTGGTACTACATAATTTATATTTAACTTAGTTCATGAAAACAGTATAATCGCAGTTGACCATTAATTTTAGCAAACAAATGCAAAATATGCTCTTGCCTGAGTTATGGTAACTTATGTATTCTCAAACTTAAGCCATTCCGATTACTTCAATTACCAGTAAGTCTTGAACAAGCTCTCAGCTACAAAAAAAAACAATAGACCAGTGTTATTTTTGTAATTTTAGCCAACAAAATATGGAATTACTACTTACATAAATTTGCTGAGTATAGGTAACTTCTGTAGTATCAAACTTTAAGCTGAACTACTGGTTATTCTTGACAACAAGCTCTCAGCCTTCCACAAATAGTGGTAGCTTCGTTAGCATTAATATTAAGACAGTCTGACTACGAAAACAAGCGTTTCGCAGGTGTAATCTCATAATTTGGAGCATTAGTATAAAGCAAGACTTGATTAATACTGTAGTATCAGAGGAAACTGGGGTCAAGCCTAATCAGCCACATCATTGAAGATAAAAAGAAAACCTGTGCGCATGTTTAAGGGGCATACGTACCATCCATACACATATACCAGATTTTTCATTATTTATCACTAATAGTAACTTTCTCGCTTTGCTCACTCGATAATTAAAGCCTTGTACGATGGTCCTCTGAAATATTGCATGAGCTGATGATACTCCAAAAGACAATCTTCTATAACTATAGAGGCCTTTGTTTGTGTTTATATTTGAAGCTTTTTCAATTCCTCATCTAGTTCAATTTGTTTATAGTCAAGTACAAGATTAAGTTAGAATAAACTCTTACGAGTTGAAAATATCAATTTTGGGCAGTGGATTAAGTGAGTCTTTGCAGCTTGATTAATGGTAACCTAAAACATATTCTCACTGATCCATCTTCTTTACGACAGGTATCACTAAGCATGCCTTTAGCAAACAATTTTAGGGTAGTATGGACAGAAATGGGTGCGAGTGTAAGATAATATGGAAGTGGCCTGTCTATATTTGGAGTATGTTTGTTTTTGTAAACTGTTATTTTGCACATAATTGAAGGTGGAAGTGCCTTCAGCAGTGAATTTAGGAAGAAACTTCAATTCTTTATACCAAATAATCCAATTTTTAATGATTAAAAATTAAAATATTGTTTCAAGCTTTAATTATTTACTGACATACAAAAATCCAACACTGTAATGATACATTATACATAGCTACATAAATACCATGATCTTTGAAAAAAAATTGTAACATTGTTTTAATGCATCTATAAATGCATTTAGAACAATACATTTTTTTGCACATATTCCAAAAGTAAGAACAGGTGAGTTAGATTTTAAGTATATGACATAATTTGTGACAGGTACAATTTATGATATTCTTTCAATTCCATTTCATCACACTGGTAAGAAAGTCTAACACCTGCAGAAAGAACAGCTGTGCCAGAGGATCTATTCACTCTATCAATCGATCGCTAAGAAATTTGTTGTAAAAATAAATAAATTATTTTTTTGCAAAAGTACCAACATCAGATTGGGCTGCACCCATAAGGTGAGCTCCTGATTTCTTCTGTTAGTCTGATTGTCACACTTCTAAGCCAGACCTTTCCAGCCATATGTAGCAAAGTTCAGAAGCTTTGAATAGAACTAGCTAATATTAACTAGCTAATGTGTAATTCAGTGAATTTATGAATAGTGGAGGAAACCAGAAATATATAATATACAGATGACTCTGACCATTTTGATATAATTATGTGTCTGTTTCCTTCTTGGGCCCAGCTTTATTTTTAGTTTTCAATGGTGCTATGAGCTAGCATTCAAATAGTTACATATCTAATTGCTTAATAGGAAGCCAGTTGTGTTGTTTTTTTGGGACCAGTAGCAGTTTTTTTTTATCAGTATGAATATCTGTGAAAACTAATGGTAATAAAAGATTCCACTTTCCAAGTGCATGACATGACAGCATACTAACTGGCCCAAAAAAGGACTTAGTTTAACTTGATTTCTTAGCATCCAAATAAAAGTCACTCCCAATTAATTGACAGTAGATCATTTTTCCAAGGTGTCCTAAATGCAAAGTTAACTGTGTATAATATATTCATTCCATGCTAGATATCTTCACAGTGTTATCCTTAGGTACATGACCAGTGAGAAGTTTATCACAAGGTGTTATCTCACTCTGTATTGAGCTAGCTCATTACCCTCTAATATATACTCTAATACATCGTAATAGCAACCAGCTTTACAGTTTTCTGGGATTTACAGGTACCTTCCTCTAGTGAAGTCTACACAGTCCGGTTAGTGCAGCTTATAAGATATCAGCTGGGGATGAGGACCTTAGAGAGTGTAACAGCCAATTATACACCATGAGTTACCAACCCTAGTGCAAACTATTGCAGTGAAGATATTTATATTTGTTACACTCATCAGAGGTGATACAGATCAGTCACCTCTGGCTCACAAAATAAGTTAAACTACTCTTGAAATATTTCTTGCCATATCACACTTGACTCATGTAGTAGTATATACATACTTACATATACATAAAAATATGAATAAAAGTTTATATCCCATTGGTGTAACCTTTTTATTCCTAGGATCTCACTTTGCTCATTCACCAGATAACATACAATTTTAACATAAGTTTGAAGCACTGAGCAATTATACTTTGGACTTGTTCCTATTTTTAATGTGGCTAACAGATAATGCAACCTGTACAAGACATTTCTAATTTTGCTTGAAGTTTTATAGGTATTTAAAAATTGGAAATAAAGAGTAATGATAATAGAATAGTTTGTCAATTTTATTGTGGCAATATACTGTATTATATATATATATATATATATATATAATATATGTGTGTGTGTGTGTGTTTCAGAAATCATTAAGAAGAAGAATGAGATGACATATCATGAAGTATTGTTGGAAACAGTTGGGGTTAAAGTAAGTTATTTGAACCAGTTTATGTTATGCAAAAATACATGTTATATGTAATAATATTTAGCTGTCTTTACTAGCAAGCTTTGTACTCTGATATATATATTAATATTACATTTTCTCCTTATTGCAACAGTGTCAGATAGGAGTCATAAAATGTGCCATTTAACCCTAGCAATAAGCAGTTACTGACAGAATAAAAGCAATTGTGGTTTAACTAAGTATTATCAAAATATACATGTTTTTACCTACCAGTAATTTATCGTGAAGCTTCCAGCATTTTTAGCAATTCTGGCTACAAGAATGGCGATAACAACTATAAGTCTCCAGCTACATACCAGAGTTGCCCTGTGCCAGTTAGCCAGCATCGCATCACAGGTTTTTATAGTGGTAGCTTTAGCTACCTGTACAGTGTATCTACAGGTTAAGTAAAGTATTTTTTATGGATAAACTTTGATAAAAAAAAGTAGTGTAAGACAGTATATTTTCTTAAGGAATAGTACATTGGTACAACAGCAATTCTTGAACATTCGATACATTTGATGAAAAACTGTCATAAGCCTTCTTAAAAAGTTTATTGATGAGTATTCTGAATACAAGTGTGAAGCTATTGAGCGAATTAGCAGAAATATGATGAGAGATAAATGTGCATGTGTACACAAGAAAGGATACTGTCTAACAGCTCTTAGAAGTGTGGCTTTGTCACCACAAGACTTCAGTGGTGAATGGCTGAGCAAAACTAATTTATTCTTGGGTTTTACATCTGTAATAGGGACATTACGTTTCACCAGTCTGTCATTGACAAAATCACAATATTGTTTTTCGCCAAGTTCTTCAGCTTTCCTCACGGATTCTCCCACAGAGGGATCCAAAATATCCCTAGTGTCAAGAATAAGTAAATCCTGGCTTTGCTGTAAGAAAGGATTACCCATTTCTTCCATGACAGCAACCAAAGACTTCACTTCCTTAATAAAGGAGGTTTGAACTTGAGGATGTTGCTCATGATGTTGCTGAACTGTTGCCTGATTGTGTGATTTTAGTGATTCAAACTCAGCCACAATCCTTGTACCTTCAGGACCTGCCACTGTCCTTATTCTTTGATAACAGCATTGGTTTGCTCGTGGCGGCATTGATCAATTTCCATAGCTGAACATTTTTTACACGCTTTATGGATCACAATCCTACTGGCACAGAATTCTGCATAGATACTATGATGCTATTTGGACAGTAAAGTCATATCTTGAATGTGCACTGGTAACCACCATGAGTAATGTTTGTGATCCAGCACGAACATCCATGGCACAATTTTTGTCAAAGATTCCAAGTACAGTTTGAAGTTAACTTCACGAAGTGACCAAACATAAAGTAACATTAACATTACTAGTTCAAGAGTTTTCAACCAGTACTGAAAATGCATGTTATTCTGAGCACTGAATTCACACCATTCTTTTGACTTTATTCAGTATAAGCCGGATGAAGTAGAATATGCATACTTGCAACTGTTACTTGGTGAGCATGTCTGGTCTTTGTCACATGGCTGGCTCTGATGAAAGAATTGGCAGTGCCCATGCTTGCAAAATTGGAAAAAAACTGAAATTTTTAATATCAGCACATTCTCATACAGTTTGTGTATGGTTTATTTTCATTGTCTGGGTTGCAAGTCGACCTTTGTATTACTTGGCCTTTTTTAGCATTTAATTTATGCATTGCGGTCTCGAATTCCCTTGTAGCTTTTATCTTAATCCTCAAAACAGTTTCTTGATTACTGCATGTAATTGTCGTCCCTGCCTTCTGTCACTTTATTTGATATAAATAATAAAACTATACTATGTAAAAGGATTTATTGGTTTGTGATATTCATTTGATTAAGCTTAGAATTAAATTTTTTATTGAAATTTTTTTAATACTGGTGCTAGTGACGATTTCCACACGGTATTTCTTAGAATCCCCTGAAAGAGACTATTGATGAAACAGGAAGGTCCAAAGCTGAAAATAATATTTCTACTGGATGTCATCGAAATATTGGTGAATCTAAAGAAGATGCTACATATCGCCAAGGAGAGAAAATTACTGTTGCTATTAGGCAGGAACAGGTAGTTATTGTTATATATTTTAAATGTTATGTTAGTTTGCACGATGAGAGTAGAAAGTTCAAAAGAGAATTAAAACTTTAAGAGTCTTGTGAACTTTGATGATTGCTATCTTTTTTGTCCAGCACAACTGAAGGAACAGTTTAATATACCTAATAATATTAAAACAAAACATGTTTGTTCATATGCAGTATACTGAAATACAAGCTATTTGTTTATTATATGTGTAAACACATTAGTAGCTATAACGCCTTTTAGTGGCACGACTATCATTTGTGCTCTGTTGTTATGATACTAATAGATTGTGCATTATAAATATCGATCCATTTACAGTACAAACTATCCAACTCATACTCACTATGTAGTCCTTATCGCTATTGTATACACCTCACATATGTATATATATATATACAGTAGAAGACAAAATAAATTTACGAATTCCGTTACGTAGAACAGTCATCACACGATTAAAAAAACAGTTAAAAACGGTACACTGTTTGGTTAAACGGCCGTTCCGTTTAACCAGCATTACCATTTTAACCTTCCTCGTTCACTGCATGCCTCACTCCAAAGAAATATAACTAGTGGTGCGCTTGAGCACAAATGGCAAGCGAGCCTAAAACTACACTATTTTGTTAAACGAAGGATTTTAACTTCTAACACTCGAGCTACTAAATAAAGTCGATTTTTTTAAATTACGTATGTACGGTAAAGGCATTCAATGCCATAGTAATCACTCTCCGCAACTGTTTGAATAAAAAAAAAAAAGCAACCAAATCATACACTTTATTTATTTAATTTTTTGTGATATTCTTAGTTGTAGTTATAATGCACAATACTTTCACACAAGTGAACACACCTACCCAAGACTTACCCTTCATTGTTAGTCATGTGGACGATGAATTTTCAAGTAAATACTGTTGCATAGGGCTTATGACTATGACAAATAGCGTATTAACTTACCACCACCACTAAATCGAATAGAAATGGATCTCCTGTAAGTTTTTTTAGTTTTAACTGCACCCGCAAAAGAATTCAAAGCGGTAAACCATTCAATTTCTAGGATGATGTGGGTAATGATCGATAAACCTGAGGATTCTGTTTAGTGAAGTTTGGGATGGGGTCAAACACCGAGCTAACACCGAGCTAACACTAAAATGTGCGAGGTTAAAAGTACAAATTGACATATGTACGTCCACACACATATATATAAACTAGTGGCGTGCTTGAGCACAAATATCGAGGGAGCCTGCCTAGTTAGGTAACGTAAAACTACTGTATTGTTACTACATACTTCATATTTTAGCTTAGTTCATGCAAAACTGTATAATAGCAGTAGAAGATTAACTTTAGCCAACAAATACAAAATTACTCTCTTACCTGAGTAATGGTAACTTCTGTAATATCAAACTTAAGCAATTCTGACTGCCTCAATTACCAGTAAGGATTAAACAAGCTCTCAAACTACAAGACAAAAAAATAGGACAGTGTTTTTTTGGACAATAAATATGGAATCACTACTTACCTAGCTTCCCCGAGTAGTGGTAGCTTCCTTAGTAATCCATTCTGACTACCAGTGGCTCTGACAACCAACAAGCGGTACTGACAACCAACAAGCGGAACTTAGCTGCTCCAATTAAGAAAAGGCGAGGTTTTAAATTTACGTCTGGTAAAGAGTTTTCAATGCTATAGTAACCAGTCGCAGTAAATTTTTGTGACTCGAAAAACAAGCGTTCCACGGGAATTGTCTCACAATTTGGAGTCTAACTTTTAAGTAAGACTTTCTCAATGCTGTAGTATCAGAAAAAAAACAGAGGTCAATCCTACAAAGCCGTGCGTGTGTTTAAGGGCCATACGTATAATCCATACATATATATATACTAGTGGTGTGCTTGAGCACAAATGGCGAGCGAGCCTAAATTTACACTATTGTTAAACAATTGGTTTTAACTTCTAACACTCAAGCTACTAAAAAAAGTCGAGTTTTTAAATTACGTATATACAGTAAAGGGGATTCATTGCCATAGTAACCACTCCCCGCAACTGTTTTAATTGAAAAAAAAATAAAGCAACAAAAAAACAAGTCACACTATTCAAACATTTTTTTTGTGATATTCTTTAGCTAAGTAGTAGTTGTAACTCACAATACTTTCACGCAACACAAGCAAATGTTGAGCGAGCCTGCCTAGTTAGGTTACATAAAACTATTTACCACTGGTGTCACCTGGTTCTGCCTCCCTTGTTATGAGAATGCTCTGTAAGATTCTGTCAAGATTCCTTGAAAGGTATAATTAGCTAATGGGTATGATTGTTTAGTATTTATCAAGCTTTCATCAATATCATACATCATGTCAATTATTTTATTAAGTAATATTTAAACAATTTAAACCCCACCCAATATGTAGGCATGGCAAATGTGACCTCTTGATTGGACAATTTAAAATTGCTTTCTACACTGATTGTGGTGGAAGACCCGACTGATTGAACTGTCTCCTCCCCACAGCTGTGAACATTTAAATAATTGTTAGTATTATTATTGTATTATAGAGCCTTTTTCTCTGGCATCCATTTCCATAACTTCACACTTAGGATCATTGACATTTACCCGACCCCATCGACTTGTATAGTTTTGTATCATGATCCTCCCTCGTGGTGGCGGCGCTGCACTGGTTTGATACATTATGGCTGGACAGGCCGTCACCAGTCAGTCATGCTATATGTTAATGTTTAATGGCAACGTGGAATTAATTATTCTTATTAAAACATTTCGTTAACCTTTGGGCGTAGAATTAGGAGAGCAAGGGCAGCCCTCAACTACAACCCCTCCGAAGTCTTACCCATCAAAGCTGACTCTGGTGGCAGCCTATCATTCGGAACTCCAACAATTGGTGGCAGCGGTAAAGTCAATCAGCCGTCGAGCCTTATACCTAACTCGTGCTTACCTCGATTTAGAACGCCAGCAACGTTATCGACTCGCTGTTTCGAAGTGGACTATCACGCGTCGAAGTCATACCTGTTTCACGCAAGTTCACTCTCAGCCGTCGGGAGTCGTTTCTTAACTTGCCTGGAGCCGTCGCAGTCCTACTTATCTCGCGGTATCGTTGTCTGTGGGAGACGACGTACAGAATTTGCAGTTGAGCAAAACAGTGGCAGAAGTAACAAGTCGGATCACCCACTGCAAACTCATTCCTATGAACTTTCCTATAGATAAGTATACAACTTATGTATTTTTCTGTATAATCATTAATTTTAGATCATAATTTTTGTGATCATCTCATTTTTTTTTTCATTTCTCAACCTGCATCAGATTCTGCAAGCGAAGACTGCACAATTAGTGAATTGATTCCCCAGGTGCAATCTTCTGACACTCACGTCAACTCACCCAATCAGACTACTTCATCCGACCTTCATCGTGAAAAGG
>WLWI01001717.1_pt1 | contig 18922 bp, 19 predicted proteins | sample 6701501 | NCBI WGS metagenome assembly WLWI01 (sample SAMN12718690, study PRJNA515312) | sponge metagenome | isolation source: marine sponge | host: Mycale hentscheli | place: New Zealand: South Island, Marlborough, Capsize Point | collected 2014-11-01
TCTTTTGCGTAGTTTAAAACCTTCAGCTTTTTGGCTATGTCATGCTCTGCTCTTCGATTCATTATACTCGACTCCTTTATAGCTCAATAACAGTATAAACTGTCTACCTAAGTCGAGATTTTCATACAAGTATCAGAAGTTGCGTATAACGCCGACGGCGATACCTTCTATATCAAGTGACTCTTCTTTTAGGTTAACTTTAATAGCTTGAAAATCAGGATTTTCTGCTTCCAGATATACGATGTGGTCCTGCCGGTTAAGACGTTTAACCGTTACTTCATTTTCCAGTCTGGCCACAACAATCTGGCCATTTTCTGCGCTCGGGCGGCGGTGTACTGCAAGCAGGTCGCCATCGAGTATCCCTATATCGCGCATACTTTCACCTTGCACACGCAAGAGATAATCTGCTCCGGGGTTAAAAAGACCGGGATCAACCTGCTTGTAGTCTTCAATATTCTCTTCTGCCAACAAAGGCTGACCTGCAGCTACCCGGCCTACGAGGGGCAGGCCCTGTTCAAACATGTCAATCTGTAGCAGACGTATTCCCCGTGAAGCATTGGGAATGAGTTCAATGGCACCTTTACGAGCCAGAGCCTGTAAATGACCGCGTACTCCGTTTGTAGAACTTAAATGCATGGCATCAGCGATCTCAGCCACGGTGGGCGGCATATTGTTCTCTCTTATACTTTCTCTAATAAAATCAAGTATTTCGAGTTGTCGGGCAGTTAATGTAATCATAGTGTCTATATAAACAGTGCTTTTATAAGCAGTATAGGCAAATATTCTAAATGATCAAGTTGTAAGTGAAAAAAATAATAATGTTTATTAAAAAAAGTTTAAAAATCAGAGTCTTCAATGTGGATTTTTTCTCTTTTACTATGGCAGGATGAAGCGATGTGTGGACGAATGAATATAACCGATAGTCCTTTTGTCAGAGAATTGATGAAAGGCCTCGGCATGTCGACTTACCCACGGGCAAAGAATAATATCGCCCCGGGCAGCACTGCCGGTATTCTTATTGAGAGTTCAGAAGGCAGACAATTACAACAGGCTTACTGGTCTTTACTTATCGAGCCGAAAGTGAATAAGCCCGGTTATCGCCCAAATCCGAAATGGGCCACCTTTAATTCAAAATCAACGCGTTTGCAGAGTAGTCGTTTATGGTCCTCAGCGTTTAAATCGCAGCGAGCGATTATTCCAGCCAGTTGCTTCTTTGAATGGAAGGATAAGGTTTGTCATGCTATTGCCCCGCTCGACAAAGCCATTGCTTTTGCCGGTTTATACCGAACTTGGGAGTTCGCTGGAGAAACTATTTATTCTTTTTCTGTTATTACTTTGCCCGGACAGGCGGCATTCAGGCATATCCATCAGAAAAGTTATCCCCTAATGCTGGAAGAACAGGAATATGATCTATGGTTGGATCCGAACTCTAAAAACCCGACTTCTTTTCAGAGTTTACTTGATTCCGGTATTCGTCAAGACATCTCAGTGATACCTGTCGATTCACCAGAGAATATGGAAGTAGTCGGAGAGTCTGAGATCATTAGTAGGCAGGCTGCCTGACAACTCTTTTTAAGACAGCTTTTTCTCCATCGTGATGAGTCGATGCTCGCCCGCCGATGTAGTTTCTCCGCCGACAAGTTCATAGCCTCTATCGGCATAGAAGCGTTCCAGATAATGATGGGGGTGAAGAAAAACACGTTTCAGCTTCTTTCTGGCGGCAAGCAGTTCCAGTTCCTCTAGTAGTAAGCCGGCATAGCCCCGACCGCGAAACTCAGTAATTATGGCGACCCTTGCGATCTCGCCTTCATTATTATCAGTGAGGCACATTCTTGCTGTACCGATCGCTTTATCCTTAACGCTGAGGAGGACATGAATAGCTGATTCATTCAGACCATCTTCTTCTATATCTGCAGGAATACCTTGTTCATTGACGAAGATCTGGTGGCGAATTGCTCTTGCCAGAGCCTGATCTTCCAGGCTTTTGACAACTTTGATATGCACTCCGCTATCTTCCATATTGCTGATGATAGCCCATTGCACTGGTATTGCCAGTAGCTGCTGTAAGGAAGAAAAGAAACCCCGTCATCGTAAAGATGACGGGGGAGAAGCGGAGTAAAACTTACCGGAGGAGGAGGCAGTAAGTCTAGTTCCAGCTTTGTAATTGAATTTTCCAGCTGCCATCATTCTGACGCGCCATGACATTCGTCATTTCACCTTCGAGATCAGTCGCTACCCCATTGGAGACTTTTGTCGCTATCCAGACAGCAGTTTGATAAATGACATCACCGTGCACGCGGGGTTAATTGTTTGCACACGAAAGTTATCTGTGCCGCTTGTTATCTGACGACTCCAGAACTCTTTTATTTCATCTTCAGCATCCAGAATTTCAAGACTGGGCGGTACAACAACAGCGTCGTTGGTGTAAAGATCTGCCAGTGCAGCGGTATTACCTGAATTGACAGCCATTTCCCAGGTTTTGTTGTTAATCCAGATATCAGATTCAGCAGCCTGGGCAGACATACTTGCGGTACTTATAGAAAGCACGAGAAGCGCGGTGTTAAATAATTTCATTTTGTATCTCCGATGTTTTGTTTGATTGCTGGACCTCATTGGGAGGGCCATTCATTTTCTGTAGAAGAAATATAGGGCTTGTCGGATGAGTTTACAATAGATATATTATTAAAATACTGTTAACTATAAGTAAACAATAAGGTTGGGCCTTGGATAAAATAAATAAACTCAATAGCATCGAAGTGTTCCTCAGAGTGGCTAAACTACAAAGCTTCTCGGACGCCGCTAATCACCTGGGGCTGTCAAAAGCCATGGTGTCGAAGCACATTAGTAATCTGGAAAATAGTCTGGGCGTACGTTTGCTGAACCGTACGACCAGACAGCTAAACCTGACGGAAGCCGGGATAGCTTATCGCGTTAGAATTAAAGAAATTATTAACGACATGACAGAAACTGAGCAGTCAATTGCTCAACTCAGCTCAGAGCCTCGAGGAACTATACGTGTTATGGCACCGACCTCTTTTGGCTCATTTCATCTGGCGCGGGCCATAGCGGATTATCGAAAGATTTATACGAAAGTTGGAGTCGAAGCGATTCTGACTGACAGAGAAGCACATATTATTGAAGATGGCCTGGATATCGTTATCAAGGTTGGCGTGCTTGAAGATTCGAGCATGGTTGCACGTAAGATTGCCGACGCCCGCATGGTTATTTGTGCATCACCGGAGTATCTGGATAAATTTGGCGTGCCAGAAAAGCCAGATGAGCTTCATGAGTATAACTGTCTAATCTATTCAGGCAGACCTCCACTGGGTGAGTGGCGTTTTACTGTGAATGGTAAAGTAAAAAAAATCCGCGTCAAAGGCGATGTTCGTTCCAATATAGGTGATGCTTTGAGAACAGCTGCTCTGGAAGGTTGTGGTTTGATTCAATTACCCAATTACATGACCGGGCTGGATATCAAATCGGGACGATTGATTCCAGTGTTGGAAGCCTTCGAACCTCCGCCGCGACCCATTCATGCAATTTATCTTGATCGACGGCATCTCTCTGCGAAGGTCAGAACCTTTGTTGACTTTCTTTATGAACGCTATCAACCCGAACCTTACTGGGCTCACTGGACTGAATAAAATTTATGAATACTATCCGACTATTTCAGACCTTATTGTTCATCGCCCTTGTCTTAACGCTGTATTTTACAACTACGCCAGTTGAATATACCGTGAGTAAAGGCTTGAACGATAAATTATCTCATCTGATTGCTTTTTTGTTTCTTTCTTTTCTGACTGATTATTCTTTTCCTGAGAAAAATTTTTCATTCCTGATTATTTATTCTCTGGGCGCATATGGCTTGTTGATTGAGTGTATTCAGTACTTCCTGCCTTACCGGACATTTTCTTTTCTGGATTTTCTTGCCGATTTGGCTGGTGTCCTTCTATATACGCTGATGTTTCCTATGCTATTCAGACTTAAATTATTTCGAGTACTCAGAAACACTAAAACTCAAGATGTTTAGGGGTTCTTGGAAAAGGGATAACATCGCGAATGTTTGAAACGCCGGTAAGAAGCATTAGCAAGCGCTCAAAGCCAAGCCCGAAGCCTGCGTGGGGAATACTGCCGTATCGACGGGTATCGAGATACCACCAGTAGTCCTTTTCATCAAAATTCATTTCCTGAATTCGTTTCAGCAGGAAGTCATAACGTTCTTCACGTTGGCTACCCCCGATAATTTCGCCGATGGAAGGAACCAGAACGTCCATGGCAGCAACGGTTTTGTTATCATCGTTCATTCGCATGTAAAAGGCTTTGATATCTTTGGGATAATCGAAAACGATAACCGGTCCCTTGAAATGTTGCTCGGTAAGATATCGTTCATGTTCAGATTGCAAATCTTTTCCCCAGCCAGGCTCAAATTCAAATTTGTGACTGGATTTTTCAAGAATTTCGATTGCTTCCGTATAGGGTAATCTGACAAATTTATTGTCAGCTATATTTTCCAGAGTTTGCATCAGAGTCTTGTCGACAAATTTGGCAAATAACTCGAGATCTTCAGCGCATTCATTAATCACGTGCTTAATCAGATATTTAATCATCTCTTCGCCAAGTGTCATATCGTCGGCTAAATCGGCGAAAGCCATTTCAGGTTCTATCATCCAGAACTCGGCAATGTGTCGGCTGGTATTGGAGTTTTCTGCGCGAAAAGTCGGGCCAAAGGTATAAACATTACCAAGACTTTGACAAAAAGATTCAACCGACAACTGTCCGGAAACGGTAAGCATCGCTTCCTTACCAAAGAAATCCTGCTCAAAATCCGGCTTGCCGTTTAGTTTCGGTATGTTGTCGGGATCTAATGTTGTGACCCGAAACATCTCACCGGCACCCTCGCAATCTGCACCTGTAATAATAGGGGTATGAATCCAGTTGAAAGCGCGTTCCTTGAAAAACTGATGAACCGCATGAGACAGACTGGAACGAATTCTGAATATTGCACTATATTTGTTGGAGCGTGGACGCAGATGCGCAATGCTCCGAAGGTATTCATCAGTATGACGTTTTTTCTGAAGCGGGAAATCCTCTGCTGATGCTCCCAGTAGACGAATGTTACTGGCTTGTATTTCCCAACGTTGCCCTTTCCCAGGGGATTCCACCAGAGAACCTTCAATCTCAATCGCGGCACCGGTGGTGATATCTTTTATGTTCTCATAACAAGCGAGGCTCGCATCAACGATGACCTGTATATTCGCAAGACAGGAACCATCGTTTAACTCAATAAATGAAAATTCTTTTGAGTCCCGGCGAGTTCGTACCCAGGCCTGGAGGAATATTGTGTCAAGAGCGCTTTCACTGTTGAGGAAGTCTCTAATTCTTGGTTTCATGCTTTATACTCTATTTGAACTATTTGAATATGAATATTGTACTGGTGATTAGCTTCAGGAGAAACGCTTCTGTTAATATTCTACTAATTTTTAACAGCCATAATCGGCTCTATTTCAGGCGATAAAATAAATTCGTGCCAGATCAAATTACTATACCGACGGGGCAGGGGCGAACAATAAAAATTGTGCAGATCACAGATACGCACATATTCGAGTCAGCCGAGTCTGATTTTGACGGATTGAATACAGAAGCCTCGCTGAGTGCAGTTATTGAGCAAATCAAAAACAACGAAATTGAGATAAACCTCGTGCTAGTGACAGGGGATCTGGTCCATAAGCCAACGAAAGCTGCTTATTTGAAATTGCAAAGCATCCTTTTGAAGCTGGAACAACCAGTTGTATGTCTAGCCGGGAACCACGATTCGCCCGACTTGATGCAACGATATTTAAATCAGGGAGCGATTTCTACCAGTAGACGCATTGTAATAGGTAAGTGGCTGATCATTATGCTGAGTTCCTTTCTTGAAGATAGCCACTCAGGTAGCTTGAGCTCTGCGGAGCTCAGGTTTCTGGACGAGTCTCTGCAAGATCTTGAGGCATAACATGTTCTGGTCGCCTTGCATCACCATCCGGTCTTAATTAATAGTCTCTGGATGGATGCCATGAGACTGCAAAACCCGGAAGACCTGTTTTCCCGGATCGATGTTTGTGACAAAGTCAGGACAATAGTCTGGGGACACATTCATCAGGAATTCAGAGCAAAAAGAAATGGCGTACAATTATACGGGAGCCCCTCCAGTTGTATTCAGTTTTCGCCGGGCGGGGATACTTATTCGAAGGATAATTTAGCACCTGCCTATAGTCTGCTGGAGTTAGATGAGTCAGGACAGAACCTGATAAGTGTAAAAAGAATCGCGGAGTTTTAACCACGGGAAGCAAGATATGAAAATAAATACCTTACTAATAATCCTTTGTTTTTTCAGTTTCAAGATTATTGCCGAGGAAACGGAAAAAGAAATGGAAAAAATAATCATCGATGAGACTGAAGTTATTGCAAGTGAGGCTGCCTTTTTCCGTATCGAAAAGGTAGCAGAAAATTTTATTGTTCCCTGGAGTATGGAGTTTATAAGCGATACTCAGGCGCTTATCGCAGACCGGGAAGCCGGGTTATTGAAGCGCCTGGATGTAAGTAATGGCAACATAACTTTAATAACAGGACTGCCGCAGATGCTCAAAGATAAGAAAATTTCCTCGGGTCTTTTTGATATCAGAGTGCATCCTGATTTTGCGGCTAATCACTGGGTTTACGTGGTCAGTGGTGCCGGCACGCAAGAAGCGAACGGTCTTGCGCTAACACGTTTCGAGCTTATTGACGATCAGCTGGTCAAAGGGAAAATTTTGCTTGAAACCTCACCTCGGATTGACGGTAAATGGCATTTCGGAGGTCGTCTGGTCCTCACAGACAGGCACATTTACATGAGCACCGGCGAAGGTTACAAACATTCTCATCTGGCTCAGGATTTAAGCTCTCACTCTGGAAAAATTTTGCGGCTTTTCAGTGATGGATCAGTGCCTGAGGATAACCCTTTTGTTGGGCAGAAAGGCGCACAGGCCGAAATCTGGTCCTATGGAATTCGCAGCCCACAGGGCCTCGCAGTACACCCTGACAAGGGAGATATCTGGTTCAATGAGCATGGCCCACAGGGTGGCGATGAAGTAAACATTGCTGGTCGAGGGCTAAACTATGGCTGGCCACTAATTACTTATGGCGAAGAATATGGTGGCGGGCCAGTAGGTGAGGGTGCAACACACAAAAAAGGTATGCAACAGCCGGTTTATTACTGGCGGCCATCCATAGCGCCAAGTGGAATGCATTTTTATGAGGGCGATCAGTTCCCGGGATGGAACTCAAGTGTTTTCATTGGCGCTCTGGCATTGAAACACATTAATCGCCTTGTAGTTGAGGATGAACGTGTGCTGCACGAAGAACGAATATTAGAAGACAAAGGCTGGCGTATTCGTTTTGTGAAAAGCGGTCCGGACGGGATGCTTTATTTCGGAATCGATAAAGGCCTGATACTTCGACTGGTACCTGCTCCGCGACCTCCTGTAAAAGAAAATAAGAAAGAGAGTTAAATTAAAAGGTGCTCGCAGTCAGCATTCAACAATATTGACAACAAGTCCGCCTTTTGAGGTTTCCTTGTATTTCAATTGCATATCCAGGCCGGTCTGTCGCATGGTTGCGATGACTTTGTCGAGGGAAACTTTGTGACTACCATCGCCAAGCATTGCCATGCGTGAGGCATCGATTGCCTTGATTGCACCAATAGCATTGCGCTCTATACAGGGTATCTGGACTAGGCCGCCGATGGGATCACATGTCAGTCCCAGATTATGCTCCATGCCAATTTCCGCCGCATTTTCCATTTGCTCATTACTACCACCAAGAGCTGCCGTAAGACCAGCAGCTGCCATAGAACATGCTACACCGACTTCGCCCTGACAGCCGACTTCAGCGCCGGATATCGATGCATTTTTTTTATACAGTGAGCCAATGGCAGTTGCTGTAAGGAAAAAATTATTTATTCCATTAATATCGGCACCATGGCAGAACCTGTCATAATAGCGCAAAACAGCCGGAATAATGCCAGCAGCACCATTGGTTGGCGCAGTCACCACGCGACCACCTGCCGCATTTTCTTCATTAACTGCGATTGCCCATAAATTTATCCAGTCCATCACCGCCATAGGTTCAATAAGAGCTCTTTCACCCTGCTTACTTAAGGTGTTATAAATTTTGCCTGCTCGGCGACTGACATTCAGTCTGCCAGGTAAGATGCCATCCGCCGCACAACCACGGTCAATACTTGCTTCCATTGTCGACCACAATGTTTTTATTTCATCATAAATGTCACTTTTGATTTGCAGGGCTTTTTCATTTGCCAGAACAATTTCGGCTATGCTCAGATCGGCACTTTTACCAATTTCAAGTAACTCTCGGCCGGATGAAAATGGATAAGGAACAATTCGGACTTCTTGTGTTTCCTCTGTACTCGCTTTTTCAGCTTCGTCTTCACTTAATATAAAACCACCTCCAACGGAATAGAAAATATTCTGTGAGAGCAGAGTTTTATTTATATCAAAAGCTGAAAACTGCATCCCGTTAGAATGAAAGGGTAAACGTTTGCGTCGGTGAAAGTTGATATCCTTCGTGACATCAAATTGAATTGTTTTCTTTCCATAAATAGAAAGTTGTGCTTTTTCATTAATTTGTCGAATCAGTTGTTCTGCCTGATCCGGTTCGATGATATGAGGCTGATGTCCACAAAGGCCAAATAGAATAGCTTTGTCCGTTCCATGACCAAGTCCGGTTAGCGCCAGAGAGCCATAAGTTTCGGCATAGATTGACTCGGTTTGTTCTAGTATTTCGGCGGCAATCAATTCATCAATAAAACGGCGGGCGGCCAGCATTGGCCCAACGGTATGAGAACTTGATGGACCTATTCCGATTTTGAAAAGCTCAAAAAGACTAACCGTCACTGGCCGACACTCACTTTTATGTATTCTATGAGTCGTCCGGCTGCCTCATTTGATGATTTTAAATTGTTGATCAGGTGAATCCCAATTTTACCCAGTTTCGGGAAGTTGCTATCCGGCTTGATGATTTGCAGGTTGTCTGGAACAGTGCTTTTGGCCAACACCGTAACGCCGAGACCTTCTTCAATAGCGGATTGAATTCCACTCAGATCAGGTATGGAATAAACGATACGCCATTTTCGCTTAGCCTGATTCAATTTTTCTATTGCTCTTTTTCTGTAGATACACCCGTCTGGTGCAGCGATGAGTGGAAGAGGAGAGTTCATGTGGGCATTATGCCGCTCTTTGGTGACCCAGACCAATTCATCCGTTTTTATCCGTTCGTTATTACTTTGTTCTAATTCGTCTTGCAGGGCCAGAATTAAATCAAACTTAGGCCTGTTTCTGGAAGAAAGTAAATTTACACTTAGATCGCAACTGACATCCAGTGTGACTGTCGGATAGTTTTGTGAATAACGGCTGACTATTTTTGGCAAAAGACTGGTAGCAAACTCGCTGGGTATACCAAACCTCAGGTTACCGCTCAGTGAGGATTTTACCAAAGCACTGACAGCTTCATCATTCAGGGATAATATTTGCCTGGCATACTCGAACAGTGTTTCGCCATCTTCAGTCAGACTCAATTTTTGTTCACTTCTTTGAAAGAGAGACTGCCCTACCATATATTCGAGCTTTTTCATTTGCATGCTAATAGCAGGCTGAGATCGTCCCAATAATTCGCTGGCCTGAGTGAAGCTGCCAAAATCGGCCACGGTGACGAAAGAACGTAGCACTTCAGTTGGTAGATTTATCATAAGTTAATATATCAATATTTATTATATAAATATAATAAATATTAATTATATTTATATTTAAAGCTGAGGTACTATACTATCCAGTCATACCTAATACAAAAATAATGACATGTTTACTTCATGTCGATACTTCCTGAAGGTGAAGCCAAAGGTAGTCGAAAATAGATGCCATCACAAAATCAATCGCAGCAAAATACTGTTGTAAAACAAACCTCACTACATCTTCTGCATGTGCAATTAGGGGCCAGACTGGTCGAGTTTGCAGGTTACTCGATGCCTGTACAATATCCCGAAGGGATTAAAAAAGAACATTTGCATACTCGTCATCAGGCTGGGCTTTTCGATGTTTCCCATATGGGGCAGATACGAATCATCGGAGCTAACGTCGCCGAGGCTCTGGAAACTCTGGTTACCGGTGATATTAGTAATCTAGAGGAATATCAGCAGCGCTATACACTTCTTACAAACAAGAATGGTGGCATTATTGATGACCTGATAGTGACAAAAATCCCAGAGGGTTATCTGCTCATTGTGAATGCCGCGAATAAACAATCAGATTTGTCCTATATTCAATCTCAACTTGAACTCACTTGTCGCGTAGAGTTAATGGATGCACATTCTCTTCTGGCACTTCAGGGGCCTGAGGCCGCACGCGTTTTATCTCGTTTCGACAAAGAAATATCTGCTTTGAAATTTATGCGGGCGGACAGGTTTGATATTGACGGTATTAATTGTCTTGTCAGCCGTTGTGGTTACACCGGCGAAGACGGCTTTGAAATTTCGCTAGACGATGAATTTGCTATTCAGCTGGCTGAGGCTTTACTCAGAAATCCTGAGGTGAAAGCGACTGGCCTGGGTGCTCGGGATTCTTTGCGATTGGAAGCAGGTTTATGCCTGCACGGGCACGATATTGATGCTTCTACCAGCCCTGTCGAAGCAGGCTTGAGCTGGACGATCGCCAGTAAATATAGGAACGGAAGCAATGTCCCGGATTTTCCTGGTGCACAAACCATTATGCAACAGCTAAACGAAGGCACGGGCAGGCGTCGGGTCGGGCTTTTGCCTCAGAGTAAGCAGTTGGTAAGAGAAGGCTGTATCCTTTTTGATAGCGAACAAAAAGAACGGGGCCGGGTTACCAGTGGCGGTTTTGGTGCCCACATCAACAGGCCAGTGGCAATGGCCTATGTAGATTCTGACTATGCAGGCGCAGGCACAGAATTGGAGGTGAAAATCCGTGATCGATTGCATACAATTCAGGTTGCTGATCTACCTTTTGTTAAGCATCAATATATTCAATCCTGAAGCCGGAGCGGAAATAAAATGAGTGAGTTTAAATATACAGAGGAGCATGAGTGGTTGCGCCTTGAAGAAGATGGCAATGTGACTGTAGGTATAACTGACTATGCACAGGAGCAACTCGGTGATGTGGTTTATATAGAATTGCCTGAACCGGGGAATAAGGTTAATGCCGGTGATGAAACGGCCATAGTAGAATCGGTGAAAGCAGCAGGTGAGGTTAAATCTCCGCTTTCCGGCGAAATATTAACGGTTAATGAGCAACTGGCGGACGAAGCAGAGCTGGTGAATACTTCGCCAACAGAAGACGGCTGGTTTTTCAACATGAGTATTGATGATAAAAGCGAGCTGGATAGTCTTATGGATGAAAGAGCATATGAGGAATTTCTAAAGACTCTTTAATTTTTTCACAAACGCTAGTCAACTATAGCGTTTAAATTCTAACCCTGAGCTGGAGATGTCAGTCTTGGTTGATGCAAAAAAAACTCTCGAGGAACTCGAGATGCGCGGTGATTTTATTCGTCGTCATATAGGACCTGATCGTAATCAGATCGACGAAATGGTTGATGCGGCAGGCTTGACCGCCCTCGAAGATATTATTGATCGCGCGGTTCCGGAAAGTATTCTCGTGCAGTCAGAACTCACCCTTACCTCTACTATAAGCGAACGGGAAGTTATTACCCGATTGCGAAAGATGCGTGAGCGAAATCAGGTTTTTACCTCAATGATAGGCATGGGTTATCACGGTACGATTATGCCTGCCGTCATTAAACGTAATGTGCTGGAAAACCCCGCCTGGTACACAGCTTATACACCGTATCAGGCAGAGATCAGTCAGGGCCGCCTCGAGGCTTTACTAAACTACCAGCAAATGATTTGCGACTTAAGTGGTATGGAAATAGCCAACGCCTCATTGCTTGACGAAGCTACAGCTGCTGCCGAGGCAATGAGTATGTCAAAACGTGTAGGGAAAAATAAGAGTAATACTTACTTTGTCGATCAGGATTGTCACCCCCAGACAATCGCCGTTGTTTCTACCCGGGCAAAATATTTCGGCTATAAAATTATCATAGGCGACCCGGAATCCGGACTGAACAGTGAAGAGGTGTTTGGCTTGTTATTACAGTACCCGGGCTCAAGTGGTGAAATCCGTGATATCGCCCCGATTATAAGCAAAGCCCATAATCAATCAGCTATAGTCAGTGTTGCTGCCGATATTCTGGCTCTTGTTGTACTCGAGTCTCCAGGAAGTATGGAGGCTAACATTGTGCTGGGTAATAGTCAGCGTTTCGGGGTATCTATGGGTTACGGCGGGCCTCATGCGGCCTTTTTTGCCACCAGAGAAAAGTTTGTACGATCCATGCCCGGAAGAGTCATAGGTGTGTCTGTTGACAATACTGGAGCAAATGCGCTTCGCATGGCTCTGCAAACACGCGAACAACATATTCGCCGCGAGAAAGCCACCAGCAATATATGTACCTCACAGGTTTTACTGGCGGTTATTGCTGGTTTTTATGCAATATACCACGGCCCCAAAGGACTTCGTCTGATTGCCGGGCGGGTCCATCGTCTGACACAAATTCTGGCAGCAGGACTGCAACAAATAGGCTTTGAAGTCATAACTCAATGCTTTTTTGACACGATAAATGTACGTGTGCAATCTCGTGCAAGACGTATAGCCGCGAAAGCACGAGAGTCGCGAATCAATTTACGTGTGATAGATTCAGACACGCTGGGAGTCAGCTTTGATGAAACGACTAACATAAAAGAACTGAAACTAATCTGGCAGGCTTTTAGCTCCTCAGCACTTGAACAGCTTGATGTTGATAGCCTTGATAATCAGACGCAAGAAATTATCCCCGCAGGTCTGCGTCGAAGTAGCCCGATTCTTAGTCATCCTGTGTTCGAGTTATACCATAGTGAGACGGAAATGATGCGCTATATGCGCTGGCTGGCGCGGCGGGATATTGCTCTTGACAGGGCGATGATTCCCTTGGGTTCCTGTACGATGAAATTGAATGCATCGACCGAATTGCAGGCGCTTTCCTATCGGGAGTTTAGTGCCTTACATCCTTTCGCACCGCTTGATCAAACACAGGGATATCAACAAATGTTTGATGAACTGGAAGACATGCTTTGTGATCTTACCGGTTTCAGTGCTTTCTCCTTGCAACCGAATGCCGGTTCTCAAGGGGAATATGCAGGTCTGCTGGTTATTCGTAAACATCAGGAAGTGAGTGGTGAAGGGCAGCGTGATATTTGCCTGATTCCAGCTTCTGCTCATGGTACCAATCCGGCCAGTGCAGTAATGGCAGGTTTAAAAGTGATTATTGTCGCCTGCGATGACAATGGCAATGTTGATCTGAGTGATTTACAGAATAAAGCTAGCAAGTACAAAGACAGCTTGTCAGCTCTGATGATCACCTACCCATCCACACATGGGGTTTTTGAAGAGTCGATTTGTGAAATTTGTCAAATCGTCCATGATTGCGGTGCTCAGGTTTATATGGACGGGGCGAACATGAATGCTCTGGTAGGTATTTCGCGTCCTGCTGAAATCGGTGCTGACGTGATGCATATTAATCTGCATAAAACCTTCAGTATTCCTCATGGTGGGGGCGGTCCCGGTATGGGGCCTATCGGTGTCAAGATGCACCTCGCGCCTTTTCTTCCGGATCATCCATGTGTTGACGGGGTCAATCCCGCAGCCGGCCCGGAAGGGACGATAGGCACGATTTCTGCTGCTCCCTGGGGATCCGCCAGCATTCTCAGTATTTCCTGGGCCTATATCGCGATGATGGGGGCGCATGGATTGCGGCGTGCGACTATGGTTGCCATTCTCAGCGCTAATTATATTGCCCGGCGTCTTTCTTTCCACTATCCGGTCCTGTATACCGGCAAGAACGGGATGGTCGCGCACGAGTGCATCATTGATTTACGTGATATTAAAGAGCGTTGTGGTATCAGTGTTGACGATGTGGCGAAACGTTTGATTGATTATGGCTTTCATGCCCCCACTATGTCATTTCCGGTAGCGGATACCCTGATGATTGAGCCAACAGAAAGCGAAAATAAGCGCGAACTCGACCGTTTTTGTGAGGCGATGATTTCTATTCGTAAAGAAATACAGAGAGTGGAGTCAGGTCAGGTTGATAAAGATAATAATCTGTTAAAAAACGCACCGCACACACATATCTTGTTGCTGGCAGATAATTGGGAAAAACCTTATAGCAAGCGCGAAGCATTTTATCCGATGGATAATATCAGAGATGATAAATATTGGCCCCCGGTAGGAAGAATAGATAATGTGCAAGGTGACAGAAATCTGCATTGCAGTTGTGTGCCGATTGAAGAATACGCAAAAGTGGTATGAGATGAGTCCGGATCAGGAACTGGAGTCGTTGCATAAACAAACCAGAAGCCGTCTGTGAGTGTTGAGCTGAAGGCCTCCTCCTGAAGAGCTTCGGTTTCGGATCTTGACTCCTCTGATACTATTTTCTATTTCAGAATACTTTATTATTGCCGATTTATTGTGTTAGCATAACTTGAACTTGACACCACAAGGATGTGGGTATGTTTCGCAAAGAAGTGATAACTGCACGGAAGCAGAAATTACACGGCAATGTTTTTCTTGTACAGCCTTTGTCGTTTTCTTTTTATATCTATTTACTCCTTTCTATAGTTTTGCTGAGTAGTTTTTTTCTCGTAAAGGGAAGTTATGCTCGTGCAGAAAAAGTAGTTGGGCAGCTGGTTCCGAGTAAAGGTCTAGTTAAACTCAATGCGCCATACTCCAGTCTGCTCGAAAGCCTGGATGTCGAAGAAGGCGAGCGTGTCAAAAAAGGCCAGCAACTGGCCACCCTCTCAGTCGCTATAAATACTATCAATGGAAAGTCTGTTGAAGAGCTCGAATACAGGTCGCTGCAGGAGCAGCAAAACGAGATCGATATGCAGATTAACCTTGAGATAAATCAGCTGGAGGCTGAGAAAGCTCAAGTGTCTGCAGAAATGGAGGGTTTCGAGCAGGAACTGAAATCACTTCGAGCGCGACTGGAATTTCAAAAAGCTTTGACAAAATCATCAAAACTAAATCTTAAGAGTTTCGAAAAATTGTTTAACTCGAAATTCATCAGTCATCGAGATTATCAGCGCTCACGACAGGAGTGGTTGCGCGATCTAACAGGTGAAAAAATAATCCAGCAGGACATTGATAATTTAGGGTCAAAAGTAACATTGAAGAATATACGCTTGAGTCAGCTACCTTATGAGGCAAAACAACGGGTAGGACGATTGAAAGCACAATATCTTGAATTTGAGGGAAGAAAAGCAACGATCTCTGGACGTAACAAATTTATTATCAAGGCTCCAATGGATGGAGTCATATTATCTTTAGGAGCAATTAGCCCCGGAACATCGATTGCAGCAAGTCAGTTTATGCTCGCTATATATCCCGATGATAGTGTGCTGGAAGTAGTTCTTTTCGTTCCAAGCAAGGCCGTTGGTTTTATTCAGCCAGGTCAGGAAACAAGAATTCTTTTTGATGCTTATCCCTATCAATATTATGGCTCACAAAAAGCAGTTATAACGAATATTGCCGGCAGTGCACATCTGGCAACTGAGCTGACAAGCAGCTATCTTTCCAGAGAGCCTGTCTATCGAATCAAAGCGCGTCTGGAAAAAAATTATATAGAAGCACGGGGTCGAGTGCTGTCTTTACAGGCAGGCATGATGTTGAAAGCAAACATAGTCCTTGAAAGACGAAATGTATTTGAATGGATTCTAGAGCCAGTTCGAGCCGTGGGTAAACGAACATGAATGTGAATTTGCCAAATTTACGGGCAAGTTCAGTTTTACCAATAATCAGGCAAAGCGAGACCGCGGAATGTGGTCTGGCCTGCCTTGTGATGATTGCCAACTATTACGGTTACAAAACCGATATTGCGACTCTCAGACGTAAGTTCAGAATAAGTTCGCATGGTTTGACTTTACGCTCCTTATTGTTAATTGCCGAGAAGATAAAGCTAGTTTCGAGGCCTTTAAGTGTCCCTTTAAATGAGCTGAGAAATGTCGAATTGCCCGCAATTTTGCACTGGGACCTTAACCATTTTGTGGTGCTACAAGCTGTTAAGAAGAAAAAGTATGTAATTCATGATCCCGCATACGGTCAGCGTAGGCTGTCAAACTCACAAATAAGCAGGCATTACACCGGAGTTGTTCTGGAGCTGATGCCAGCAATAGATTTCAAAAAAAGCATACAGCAGCATGCTCTTAAGTTATCTGATTTGTGGACCAAAATATTTGGTTTATACAGGAATCTTTTTCAAGTTTTACTCCTTTCAGTCTTGTTACAGATAATGGTCCTGATTAGCCCCATGTATTTACAAATAATAGTAGACGAGGTGATCAGTAAATTTGATTTCGATTTATTGATTACTCTCGCGATTGGCTTTGCTGGAATCAGTGTGTTGAAAGCAGCTACTCAGGTATTGCGATCTTATGTGGTTCTCTATTTTAGCAGCATGCTCTCATTTCAGATGACAGTGAATCTTTTATGGCATCTCCTGCGCCTACCTATAGAGTTTTTCGATAAACGGCATATTGGTGATGTTTTATCTAGATTTGAATCCATGGGGCCAGTCAGAAGCATGATTGCCGAAGGTTTCATTGCAGGTTTGCTGGATGGAATTATGGCTGTCAGCACGCTGATAATGATGTTTGTCTACAGTCCTGCATTAGCGTCGGTTTCACTTCTTTTTCTTACAGCATATCTGTTTTTGAGATTGATTTTCTATAAACCCTATAGGAGCGCACAGGAGGCCGTTATCAGGAGTGAGGCCGACGAGAAAAGTGTTTTTATTGAAGTAGTAAAAGGTATGACGCATCTCAAGCTTTCGGCTAGTGAAAATGAACGAGAAGGTGTTTGGAAAAACAAATACACCGAAGTAATTAATAAAAATGCAGCTTTCAAAAAACTCGAGATATGGTTTGAGAATTCGTGTCAGCTCATATTCGGCTTTGAATATGTGCTCCTGATTTATCTTGCCAGTCAAAATGCGATGACCGGGCATTTTTCAATTGGGATGATCTTTGCTTTTCTCGCGTATAAACAGAATTTTACGGATAAAGCGTCCGATCTGATCGAACGACTGATTGAATATCGGCTTCTGGATTTGCATCTGGCACGAATTTCAGATATCGCATTGACAGAGCAAGAACAGCTCGAGGGTTCTCGGCAGATAAAAACAGTTCGAAAAGTTGCTTCAGGTAAGTTTGTTTTATCCAGAGTTAATTTTCAATATGGCCTTGATACGCCAGAAATTATTCGTGATCTGGATTTAATAGTCAGAGCAGGGGAGTCACTCGCAATAGTAGGGGCATCCGGTTGTGGAAAAACCACACTATTCAAATTAATGACCAGTCTTTATAGACCCCTTAGCGGCGATATTTTAATCAATGATATTTCACTCGCCAATTACGGGCTCAGTAGGTATCGGAAAAACATAGGGGTTGTCATGCAAGATGATGGTTTGTTTTCTGGCACACTGGCTGAGAATATTTCCAGTTTTGATCCCAATTTGAATTATGAAGCTGTAATAGCCGCTGCAAAAACTTCTGTGATTCATGATGAAATTGAAAACTTGCCAATGCGCTATGACACTCAAATAGGAGATATGGTAACGCCTGTTTCAGGTGGACAAAAACAGCGGATACTACTGGCCAGAGCCCTCTATCATTCACCGATAATTTTGTTTATGGACGAGGGAACCGCGCATCTGGATCCTGTTACTGAAGAAAGACTGAATGAATCGCTTGCCTCCCTTGGAGTGACGAGAATATTTGCCGCACATAGATATGAAACCGTTCGATACGCTGATCGAGTGTTGTGTTTGGCTGAAGGTAGATTGAAAGAAATTGAGCTCAATAAGTTCGAATTCATGAGGTAGACCAATGATCCGACGGGAAATCCTTGATGTCATCGATAATTCTGATCTGGATATGGATGAAATGAAATTCCTTTTAGATAAATTATGTAATGTGTTGATAAAGACTGAAACAGAAATCTCAACAAAGGTGTCTTTATATTTAAAAACCAGAGTCACATTGGAAGGTATGACACGGGAAGAAATGGCCGCTCAGTTGTGCATGAGTTCACGTACGCTTTCAAGGAAACTAAAAAAGGAGAATGCGGCATTTCACGATATCTTGAAGGAGGAGCGTAAACGCAGATGTCTGGAGTATCTTAGTCGCAAAGATATTAACGGAGCTGAGCTGGCAGAAATACTCGGCCTTGCGGATTTGTCGCATTTTTACAAAGCATTCAAACAATGGACGGGGCTGAGGTTTTCAGAATACAAACTCAAGATGGCCGAAAATAACCACAAATCAGACACGAATATTCACAGACATCGTATCGAAAACAACTGAATATTATTCACTCCATGGAGTTGGAAATTTAAAATAAAACTAGAAAATTAAAGCAAGGAGAAGCGAAATGAATGTCAGTGGTAAAATGAGGAAACTTAATGAGAGTGAATTGGATGAAGTTTATGGAGGTCTGGATTTTGGGACCGGCGGACGAGGATTATTTAGTCCAAACAATATACTTAAAGCGGCCAGGTTTTCTGGTGGAGTCGGGTTTGTCTATAGTTCATTTAAACTGGGGTGGGATATAGGAAGTTATGGGTACAGTACTTACAGTAGATACAAATACAGCACAAGATAGTTTGTTTCTTACCAGAACGTTATAACAACCATTGCGAGATATTTTAATGTCATGGTAACGCTGCAAGTGCCATACGATCATATCCGGGCCAAAATGATACCTGGTGCGGAGGTAAACGATCTTCT
>WLWI01001720.1_pt1 | contig 18910 bp, 10 predicted proteins | sample 6701501 | NCBI WGS metagenome assembly WLWI01 (sample SAMN12718690, study PRJNA515312) | sponge metagenome | isolation source: marine sponge | host: Mycale hentscheli | place: New Zealand: South Island, Marlborough, Capsize Point | collected 2014-11-01
AATAAAAGGTCATAACTGCTATTATAGTGTTTGCATGAACTAAGCTAAAACATAGTAACAATACTTAGTTTTATGTTACCTAACTATCAGGCTCGCTCGCCATTTGTGCTCAAGCACACCACTAGTTGGCGAGTGAGCGAGATAGTATTAGGGGTGGATAATGCAAAATCGGGTATTATTATGTATATATGTGTGTATGGAACATATGTCCTTTAAACGCGCGCGGGCAACTTTTTTCTCCAAAAAACACGGCTTTTTAATCTTAACCTCAGTTTATTCTGAAACTACAGCATTAAACAAGCCTTACTTTATACTTAAACTCCTAAGTGTGAGAAAATTCCGGCGAAAACGCTTGCATTTCAAGACACAAAAAGTTGATTCGACCGGTTACTATGGCATTGAAGACCCTCTTCCAGACGTAATTTCAAAACTTCGCCGTTTTAGGGGGATACGGAGTGCCAATTGTTGGTTATCAAGAGCCATTGGTAGTCAGAATACCGTAATATTAATGCTAAGGAAGCTACTACTACTCGAGAGAGAAGCTGAGGTAAGTACGTAATTCATAGTTAGCTAAATATGCAAAAAATAACTCTGGCCTTTCTTTTTTGTAGCTAAGAGCTTGTTGCCAACAGTGACTGGTAAATTCAAACTCAAATTTGGTACTGCAACAGTTACCACTGCTCAAGAAAATGAGGTAAGAAAGTAAGTTTGTACTTGAGTGCTAACATCGATTGTCTTTTGTTTTTGTAGCTGAGAGCTTGTTGTCAAGAATTTGAGGTAATTCAGACAGTCAAAGTAACTTCAATTTGATACTACAGAAGTTATCAATACTCAGGAAATTGAGGTAAGTAATAATTCCATATTTGTTGGCTAAAATTACAAATAATAACACTGGTTTATTTTTTATTGTAGCTGAGAGCTTGTTCAAGAGTTACTGGTAATTGAGATTATCAGAATGGCAGATGTTCGATACTACAAAAGTTACCATTAATCAGGTAAGAGAGTGATTTTGTATTTGTTTGCTGAAATATAAGGTCATAACTGCTATTATAGTGTTTGCATGAACTAAGCTAAAACATAGTAACAATACTTAGTTTTAAGTTACCTAACTATCAGGCTCGCTCGCCATTTGTGCTCAAGCACACCACTAGTAGGTATATATGTGTTGAAGGATGGTACGTATGCCCCTTAAACGCGCGCGTGGGCAACTTTTTTCTCCTAAAAACTCAGGCTTGACCCCAGTTTATTCTGAAACTACAACATTAAACAAGCCTTACTTTTAAACTTAAGCTCCGAAGTATGAGAAAATTCCTGCGAAAACCCTTGTTTTTCAAGACAAAAAAAAGTTGCTGAGATCGGTTACTATGGCATTGAAATCCCTTTACCAAACGTAATTTCAAAACTTCGCTGTTTTAGGGGGATACGGAGTGCCGCTTGTTTGTTGTCAAGAGCCATTGGTAGTCAAAATGCCGTAATATTAATGCTAAGGAAGCTACTACTACTCCAGTGAAGCTGAGGTAAGTACGTAATTCCATATTTTTGTTAGCTATTATATGCAAAAATACTCTGGCCTTTCAGTTTCTTTCTTGTAGCTAAGAGCTTATTGTCAAAGGTGACTGGTAAATTCAAATGGTCAGAATAGCTTAAATTTGATACTTCAGAAGGTCCTACTGCTCAAGAAAATGAGGTAAGAAAGTAATTTTGTATTTGTGTGCTAACATTGATTGTCTTTTGTTTTTGTAGCCGAGAGCTTGTCAAGAATGTGAGGTAATTCACATAGTCAAAGTAACTTAAATTTGATACTACAGAAGTTAACAATACTCAGAAATTGAGGTAAGTAGTAATTCCATATTTGTTGGCTAAAATTACAAATAATAACACTGGTTTATTTTTTATTTTTTTTATCTCGTAGCTGAGAGCTTGTCCAAGAGTTACTGGTATCAGAATGGCAGATGTTTGATACTACAGAAGTTACCATTAATAAGGTAAGAGAGTGATTTTGTATTTGTTTGCTGATATTATAGTGTTTGCATGAACTAAGCTAAAGCATAGTAACAACACTGTAGTTTTATGTTACCTAACTATCAGGCTCGCTCGATATTTGTGCTCAAGTATACCACTAGTTGGCGAGCGAGCGAAGCGAGCGAGACAGTATTAGGGGTGGATAATGCAAAATCGGGTATATGTTATATATATGTATGTATGTATGGATGGATGGTACGTATGCCCTTTAAACGCGCGCGCGGGGAACTTATTTTATCCAAAAAACACGGCTTTTTAGGCTTGACCCCATTTTATTCTGAAACTACAGTATTAAGCAAGCCTTACTTTATACTTAAGCGCAGAATTGTGAGAAAATTACTGCGAAAACGCTTGCTTTTCAAAAAACAAAAAGTTGATTCGACCGGTTACTATGGCATTGAAGACCCTTTTCCAGACTTAATTTCAAAACTTCGCCGTTTTATGGGGGGATACGGAGTGCCGATTGTTGGTTGTCAAGAGCCATTGGTAGTCAGAATGCCGTAGTATTAATGCTAAGGAAGCTACTACTTCTGGAGGGAAGCTGAGGTAAGATTAACTCTGGCCTTTCTTTTTTGTAGCTAAGAGCTTGTCAACAGTGACTGGTAAATTCAAATAGCTTCAGATTGGCTCAAATTTGGTACTACAAAAGTTACCACTGCTGCTCAAGAAAATGAGGTAAGAAAGTATTTTTTTATTTGTGTGCTAAAATTGATTGTCTTTTTTATTTGTAGCTGAGAGCTTGTTGTCAAGAATTCACGGTAATTCAGATAGTCAAATTAACTTATATTTGATACTACAGAAGTTATCAATACTCAAGAAATTGAGGTAAGTAGTAATTCCATATTTATTTAATTGCGATTATCAGAATGGCAGATGTTTGTCAGGTAAGAGAGTGATTTTGTATTTGTTTGCTGAAAAACAATACTTATTTTTATGTTACCTAACTATCAGGCTGCTCGCCATTTATGCTCAAGCACATACCACTAGTTTATTTGTATATATGTTTGGACGTACGTATGTCATTTTGTACTTTGACCCTCACGTTTTTGTGTTAGTTATGTGTTCGACCCGTCCCAAATTGCACTAAACAGAATCCTCTGGTTTATCGATCAGTACCGTATTACCCTAGAAATTGAATTGTTTACTGTTTTGAATTCTTTTGCGGGTGCAGTTAAAACTTGAAAACTTAAGGGACTTCCATTTCTATTCGAGTTAGTGGCGGTGGTAAATCAATGCGCTCTTTGTCATGGTTATAAGCCGTGCTCAACAGTATTTACTTGAAAATGCATTGTCCACTAGACTACCCCGAAGGTAAGTCTATGTAGGTGCATGTCCAGCTGTGTCAAAGCATTGTGCCTACAACCACTACTTAGCTAAAGAATATCACAAAGAAAACTTTTAAAGTGCAGAGAGTTGTTACTACTATGACACTGAAATCCCTTTACCGTGTATGCGAAATAAAAAAACTGGACCTTATTTTCAGTAGCTTCAGTGTTAGAAGTCAAAATCATTCATATAAAAATAGTATAGTCTTCATGTTCGCTCGCCATTTGTGCTCAAGCACATCGCTAGTTTATTTATATATATGGACGTACACATGTCATTTTGTACTTTGACCCTCCGTATTTTTGTGTTCGCTCCGCGTTCGACCCCGTCCCAAACTTCACTAAACAGAATCCTCCGGTTTCGCGACCATTACCCGTATCACCTTAGAAATCGAATTGTTTACCGCTTTGAATTGTTTTGCGGTGCAGTTAAAACTCAAAAACTTATGGGAGCTCCATTTCTATTCGAGTTAGTGGCGATGGTAAGTTAATACGCTATTTGTCACAGTTATAAGCCCTACTCAACAGCATTTACTTGAAAAGCTAGGTAGTGTATAGCGCTGAGAGTTCCATCTTTGGTACTTCATACTTATTATTGTTGTCCTAGATATAAAGGACTTGATCAAGAAATTAGTACATTTGGCCTTGTTATGTATAGTTGACTTGATTGGACATATTTTTGCTTATTATTTTATTGTGCTCAGTGCTTTGTAAGTTTCCATACTTTTTGTTCTTGTCTACAGGGTCATAAAAACCTCTTCCAAGATACTATTTTTTTGTCTCACTTTCCTTTTATGCGGAATACAGAGGACAAGCCTCATTTCTGTCTTGGTTTTTACATTACTTACTCTTGATATTGTTGACCATAGGATAAAGATTAGAAACATTGTAATTTTCCGTCCAAACATTATGTGTGGTAGGAGTAACGCATTGCACTGGCATAGGAATAGGGGGCCCCATAGGGGCCAGCCCCCCCCCCCCCCTCCCCCTCTCTCTCTCCCTATGTCTCAGCACAACTCGCCCTTGAATGAACCGAGCACTGCACTGGGAATGTCACTTCCTGCGCTAGTGTTCCGCTATATGCTAGTCTAGAGTGAAGTCAGACAACACCCCAGACAATCGAAGTTGATAGGTTTTGTTTTTATATTGAAATGAAGAATGAGATGATTACATTACAATAAGTAAATGAATAGAAAATCGAGTAGTTACAATAATATGCAAAGAAGAGATGCGTTGCAATGAAGTAAGGTTCCAGCTCTAGTGGCTAGGAGAGTTGAAACAGAGTGACGACTTGATCCATAACTGCAGCTACAACAACTGAACTGGACTGAGCTGGTTCAGTCCACTATAATACTGTAGTCCAAGGGGGTTGTCTAAGGGGGGTTGTTTACATAAAGATAATGAGTGAGAGTGTGTGAATGAAGTGTGAATGCATATTTTTATCAAATGATTGAAGTGCTAATTAATTGCTTGCTGTTTGTGTTATTTGTCCTTGCTTGCTTCACCATCTTGCTTGCTCGCTCCAACAGGTTCTTTGTACAAGTTATCAAAATCCAGAACTGACAAAAATGAGGAAAATGTATGTTGTTTATGTATGAGCATGCACGGTGACGGAGGCTAAATATTAAATTCTAGTGGGGAACAGGAGTTACTGTATCAAATTATAGCATCCTGAATTTCAGTTTAGCCATGTAAACATGTTAGTCTATTGATATAACAATAGCTGGTTGTTTCACATTGATAAATGATACTAAAATTAGCAAGATAGTATTCCATTTTTGAATAGTTCATTTACGTCCAGTAAATATTTTATGACTTGTAAGTAAAGTATACCAAGTACACATAATATAAATGTGGGTAATAACTAATTATTGTTAAATTTTCCGGTTCAGCTATTATGTAATCATTACATATTTAGTCATGAGTCCATAATAATAATGTTTTAGTACACATAAAGATCCATATAGGTTAAAAATACAACTTCTTCATAGATATCTCTATGTTGGTCTTGGCATAATATAATTTCAATATTTGCTTGAATAAAATAATGGTTGAAATTTCTGTTTTGCAAGGACCATTTCTGCATAATGAGAAAATCTTTAAGACATGAGTTACGTCAATACAGCAGTTTTCCCTACTAGCACTGAATGTCCATACGTGTGTCCTATGAGATGCATTTCCAAAAGTTAAACTAATATACCATCAACATAGTTGTCATTTATTGTAATATTATTAGCTCTATTACTACCAGTAAAGCCATTGACTGTACCAAAGTATCTACCTTCCACTACTCCACACATGTGAGAATAGAGTAAACTACTGGAATTAAAAATTATTGCTGAGCATCCGGGAATGGAGATCTTTGATAACATCCATCTATATTATTATAGTCTATATCTCCTGTGCAATATGCCAATCGACTATTGGAATTAATTGAAGCAACTCTCGTCAGTCCAGTTTTGTTGCCACACGACTTAGTCATCTCACAAAATATTTTTATGATAGAACCATTAGAATTTTTTACCCAATAATAACCTGAATGATTAGATGCCACATTGTAAATTTCTTCACTGGACTTGGTTGGCCAAAGCATACTTTTGCCGTATAAAGCTAATACAGAATCGACACACTGTATAGAAGTGAGCTGACCTCTTTTGATGCATTTACTTCCTAAATGACTGAGTCATTATTATTGTGACCGTCCTCAAACTCTGAAGAAACATGTTGTTCTGACTCTTTTAATAATGCTCTCAACAAACCAGTGGCTATTGAATATATAGTTAGCATTACTATAAATATTACAAAATATTAGCTCAATAGTGTTAATACTAAAAGTAACTTTTTTCTATTACATTTTGATGATAAATTTTTAAACTTCAATGTTTTAGTACTCATTTTTGGTTCTGAAACTTCAGGTTTCATTGAAGAAGAAATTTCAGGCAGTGATTTACTCATAACTGTCTTTGGGTGCCTTGTTATAATACTTGAAATGTAGCAAAAATTCTCTATAACTGTTATACTCCGATTATCTGTCTTGTCCACCAGATCATTATAAAGATGCATTGATTCTTAAGTCTCATCATTTACCATTTCATAAACTGTACCAATATCTGATGGCTCATTAGTGCAACTCATCTTCGTGTTAACAATTGTATCCTCCCTGTCCTTGCTTAATTGATCTACTTGTTAAAAATTATGTTAAATAACTCAAAGCTAGACCTTAAATATTTCTCGTACAAATCCTCTTCCTGTATAAATAACAGGAAATGATAAAGGTAAGATAACATTACAAATATGTAGTGCAACTTTGTCCCTTAAAAGTTCACATAATCTAACTTTAGGGCTAGCAAGTCAATGCCACTGGTAAGTTTTAGAACACACAATACACTAAATGCATTTAACAAAATTTTACATAAACAATGGCCAAAGTTTACTTTTAACTAGTAAGTTCAATGAAACATTATCAAAATATTACTTCAGGATTTCTCCTTTAATCATATCAAGTTCTAATAATATTTCATTTTCTGACTTCATAATAGAAGTGAATGAACGTATTAAAAAATGATTTGCAGTTTTATCCGCATTTGTAACCAATGAAAATCAATGTAAGCTTCCAATCTTCAACAACTCTGAAAAAATTAATGGAAGGGTTATAAAAAGTAGAATGAAAGAACACCACCACTATGCAGTCAAAGCAGTGGATGACAAAAGCGTTCAATTTTGACAAAGGGCTTCAACATGGATTCCATTTATGTCAAAACTTTAGCAAGGGTGCTGAGAGCATTTTCTTTATTTAAATGATCATTTGTATATTAGTTTAACTCAACAGATGAAGAAAACTTATTGTGATTTCATTATTACATTAGTAGTACAAAGCTAATAATTTTTGATGATTCAATGGATTATATCAACGAAAATTGCAAAGAAATTCTCAAGAAATCATTTAAACCTTCAAGAAAGATATAAATTGCAATGTATGATAAATTATGTTTTATTTATAACTTTTACATTCCTTGATTATTTTGCATTACCGCAGTATACCATATCTTCAGTATCTACATGTGTAACGTTTATATACCATATAATTACTAAATAAATTCAAAATTTGACTAGTTAAATATTATTATACTTAAATACAATTATTATTTTTGTCACTAATGAGTGTTAGCATGTTGTTTCTTTAGCATGCAATAATAAATGACAAACTGAGCAAAAATCGTGTAAATTGTTGTTGTTTTTCAACTCAAATTACATAGTCCTCTAATTTAAAAGGTCATCTTAACGTCTTTTTGTTATTATACATAGAGACTCAGCTTTTGTTTCTCTCACTAAGAGCAGCTGCTAAAAATTATAGTTATATTTATTGGTTTCAAGTGTTATTACTAAAAGAGATAATACTAGATTTTATACAGTAAGTAAACAATGAAACATTTATCAGAGCCTTTACAAGTCTGCATTCTTTATTCGGAGCTTATACTACTTCAATTGAAAATTTGTTCTTCATTTTCATAAATTTTAGGTGGCTATACTGCCACATCATAGAACAAAAAGATGCAACCACTTTCAATAACATAGTACAGACTCCTCTACAAGCACTTGTCTATCTGTGACTTCTGTGAGATGCATTTACATAAGTAATACTAATAACATCAATGTCTGAAGTGGCGTTGTTATTGCTTTGCAGTTATTTCATAATAACTAGTTCTTGGAGTAAGACTGACAAAATACCTTTGGGTGCACTGATGGTTTAAAATAATAGTTCCATGTACTTAACATCATTATAATAGTCATTTAGTTTTTACACATGTAACTATTATGTAACATGTATTACCCATAATTAAACAAGCATTACGTTATAAATGCCACAAAAATTATTTGTAGCTACTAAATGTATACTGGCAAAAAATATATATATTTATAATTTTTGTATCTTAATAGCTAACCCACAGTCATAATTTACTTGGATGTGCAAATTTTTTTTTTTTAATTAACACTCCTGCAATATTATTTTTACACACCTGAGTGTGGCAGCTATAAGTTGTGGGTATTAATAGTCTAAGCATGGGCATAATATTGTGGTTTATATCTGTGTCACTATTGCAGTGTATTGTCTAATAGCGCCCAGGCATTGTTATAGTCTTCTTTTATCTCTGCGACATAGCTTAAATTACCTGAGTCACTGAATATGGTTCAACAGAGACCACACACCATTTTTGCATGCATTTTAATGAAGTACTACTATATGTATCAATATTGTAAAATATCTCCAGTCTAGCATCAGTTTCATACTTCAAAAAGCTTAAAAATAATGCTGGCTATTTTTGAATTATTTTGTGCCTATAAGTGTTAAAATGAGAGTTTCATGCTACCGGTATTTATTGTACTGGTTAAATGAGCTTCAAAAATTTTCTAAAGGGTTCCGCATTAGCAGCTGGTGCTGTTGGTATTGTATTATTTGTATTTGTATATGTAATGTAACTTGAGTAACAGTACACGAGGTATAATGTTTTTGTGTATAATCTTATGGAGAAATAAGGGTTTCATGCTACCTGCATTTCATTTTATTGTAAAGGACATCTAAATAACAAACCGTAATATCTCCATAAGAGTTGTGACTAAAAGATGTTTTTCTGTGTAACATATCCCAGATTTTAAATTTTGTTACCGTCCTTATAGCGTCTTTCTCGCCTCACTTGCTCGTCAATAACATATACCCAATATTCAATTGTCCACCCATAACAGTATCATTTTCTCGCTTTGCTCACTTAACAATAATACTTCTGAAGCATTTTCACTCATAATTTAATCACAGATTATGTAACTTATTCATTGCTTATTATATCATCTTCTTTATGTATACTATGTTTTACATTTTTAGGTATCCTCAACATGACCTGAAGGGTATAGTATAGCAAATACCTAAGTACTATACGAAGTGAATGAATTGGTGTATAATGCCTGTGAAGATGTAATCCATTAATGTATTATTATACAACAACAGCTTTTAAAAACTAAATAATAGATCACAAAGAATGTCTTGGGTCTGAGAAATAATTTTTTGAAATAAATAGCTAATGTACAATTCCACTGTGGCTTCACACTTTTTGTGCTTATTTGAAAGTAGTACCTCATTCTCTACTTCAAATAACATTAATTCATATTCTCTCTTTCCATAAATATAATATAAATTTGGCTTGGTTTTAGCTTGGTTTCAGTATGCAACGGATAAGATAAATTAACATGACTTCAAAATGGATAAATTGGCCATTTAAAATAAAAAACAAACATGTTTGTCTCATTTGTAAGAAACATGTTTGTTAAATAGAAACATCAGCTTTCAAAATTGACTTTTTTTTTACAAAAACAATCTTATTTTGAAGTTAAGTAAAATGTTAATTGAATTAGATGAATGGACAGTTTGAGTTTACAATGAAGAAAGTAAAGAGGTAGAATAATATGCAATAATTATTTTACATTGCATGAGATAAACTCTGATTTCAGTTCTTTGCCTGTGCAAACTATCATGAATATGAGCAGTCAAGATGAAAAATGTGATGTGTCTGATCTTTACACGGTGGTCAACAAGAAAAAGACAAAATATTGTAAGAACCAAGAAGGAAATACCAACACCTTTGCTCTGTACGCAGTTGTAGATAAAGAGAGAAATATGGCAAAGTGTACTAAACTGGAAGAAGCAGGCACTTCAACAGATCTTTATTCTGTAGTAGACAAGAACAGAAAAAATAAAAAGGTATAAATAAAGGAGCAGAAGTTTGTAAATGAAGAAATTCCTTCAAAGATGAAGACTGATAATGAAAACAGTAATTTGACTAATTCTTGTATTAAGCTACCAAGGGCAACGAAACGGCTAATATGCATAATTTGGTCAATAGCTGCTGCTGCAATGTTAATAATTATTGTGGTCTTTGTTATTTATACTATTATTGGCTTTATGAGAGTTTCTCACTTGCAGTCTCAGTCGCCACCCAATTCATCCACATGTCATCAAGAACTAAACTTAAACAATAGTATAGTAAATACCATAAGTAAGTTACTTTCTAATAGTTTTTCTCACCTACAAGATTTTTTCAAATGATTACAAACATCTCTGGAATTTAGTAGCAAGCTGCTATAGTAGAAGTTATGTAACTCTAAATCAATGTGTCAACTCAGCATTAAGTTTGCATGGTAATACTTTGCTTGCACCAGCTAAGTCGTGCAGAGACCGCTACCAAACAGTACCTCTTGCTACTTCAGGTAATTATTTTGTGACAGCATCAGATAGTTCTATAGTCCAAGTCTATTGTGATATGAATGTAACTTGTGGCAACACGACTGGAGGGCTGACTAGAATAGCATGGCACTGTAGTAGGTGGTTACTTTGGTACGCCAAATGGTTTTGCTGGCAGTAGAAGATCATCTAACACTACTATTAATGACAACTATGTTGATGGTATCAGTTTAACTTATGGAGAACCATCTAACAGGGTGCACATATGGACATTAAGTGCTTGTAAAGGAGTGTGTTCTGCAACACAGCCACAATTATGTTGGAATACATTATTCAATTCTTGAGGAACATATGCTAGCTATACCAATAACATTTCAAAGAAATTTTCTTCCTTTACTGAAAAACGAGATTGAAGTAAGATTTTGTCACGATGAAAACAGGGATGAAAACACTAATGAGGTTATTTATCTTGTGTGAACTTTTATGTGCACTAATATTTTTTGTTGATGATTATGTAACTTTGTGGTTCAGTCATTTATAGCTTGAATAAATAATCATTAGGTACACTACATTTTAATGTAATTACAAACAGTAATATATATTTTTAATTTTATACCAGACATTTTAACTTATTGCTAAAACCCAATACATGGGTTTAAAAATTGAAATTTACACTGGAGCTTTATACAAAAATTTTAAAAATTTGTCATACATACATTTTAGTTAGGCTGCTTAGTTTGCTCTAGAACTGTTACATAAAACACGCCATGGACACAGACAACGCTCATCCTGAAATCTCTAAATCCAGGCAGACGTTGTCATCTTCTCTTGATCTGTGGCCTTATTTGAAGGGTTAAACTTTTGTAGCACATTACAAAGCACTTCACTTTTTCATCGAGGTCATCCATTATGTTTCAAAATTATTATTCTTACTTAAAAACAAACACAACTACGAGTTACAACTAAAAACAGTCGTAACTAAAATAATTATCTTGGTTAACTTATCTGAGTCAGTGAAGTAGAATTATGTCAAAATGAAATCAGGACATTCCCAGATATTGAGGTTACAAATATCATATTATCTGAAAACATGCTTTGAATTACTTACAGATGTTGGTTTACTAATCACATAACGATATACAATAAGTTGAGAACTAACTTACAGTCAAACACATTATGTTGACAAACTTAAAACTATAATTAAGTCAATATGATTACAATATTACTTAATTTCAGTTTCTAAATCAATAATGACTGATTATTTCTTTAGTGCGGAGAGCACAGCCGGCTAAAAAAATTTGAACTGTGTTGGATCAATAATTTAAAAAAAATTATCTTATGTATTTCCCTGTAGCAACCCCCCTCCCCATTTGAGATTAATGATATTTATAGGTGAAATATTTGAATCTCTGACAGACCCATGTTTTTGGTATTTTAAATCTCTTACTGTAATCTCATAGGCTTTATTATTAATAATTCATTCGCTTTGTACAATACGGAGGTATTTGCTAGACTCTCCTTGATCTCATGTTAATGACTAAGATTGGGCTCTTAAACGTTTTAACGATAATTCAAAGCCAAATAAAAATGAAGAAAGACTTAGTATTTATCAGCAATTAATCAATTAATCATGCTAATTACTATAACTTAAAAATTTAAATTTCTGTTTGACAAGCTCGCCATTTGTGCTGAAGCACATCACTAATCAGGTGACTGGATCAATATAGCTGGAGCAATGAAAATGGTACATGTAAATGATGTTTCGATTAGCTCCACTTAAAGTGGAGCTAAACAGGCCAGAAACACTCACCGGTGTATATTATATAGAATTAAGAATTAAATTATTAGTTCACGTGACCACTGCGTGACGGTACTTTAAAAAAAATCAGCCCGAAATTATGAAAAGTTCATACATAAATCAACGGTTAATTGTCAGTAATTTTCAAAATCAGAGCATGACAGACAGAATGACAGACAGACAGTCAGACAGACAGACAGACAGACAGACAGACAAACAGACAGACAGACAGGCAGACAGACAGACAGACAGACAGACAGACAGACAGACAGACAGACAGACAGACAGGCAGACAGAGAGACAGACAGACAGACTGCTACTATAACCCTTTAGAGCATACCGCTGAGTGTTAATCATTCATATTTAGGTTATAATCAATATTGATAATAGAAAATGAATAAAAACATTCAGCATGGTTAAAAAAATTGATTATAAAAGTATGATTGTATTCTTTTCTATTTTATCTTTAAGATTATTAACATGGTGGTACACTGATATAACAAGGCTCCAAATTGTGAGATAATTCATGCAAAATGCTAGTTTTATTCATGTGTACTCTCATACACTCCTTCTACAACTGAAATTTGACAAATATTTAGTCAACGTAAATGTTCATAATTAATACCCTTATTATTTGCAGTCATACCTGGTTAGCCCCCTTTTGAAGTTAATGGATATGGGTGCAACTTTTGGGCATTACTACAGCAACATTTCAAAATTCTGGTGAACAGCTATCTGCACAATTTTTGTTTCCTTAGTACTGTTGTTGTACAGACTTGTACAAAAAAAACTTATTGTTTTGACTTGATTACATTTTTATTCCAGACCCCTTTAGGTGAGAAAGTTTCAGTCTAGTTTTTATGAAGGGTCAGAACTTGATAATTGTGATTCACTTACTAGTAAATCCTAGAAGCCATCAGTTGAAATGGTGTTATCATTACTTTGCCTGTATTTATAATAACTAATTCTTAGTAAAGTGAGACAAACAAGTTGTACAGGTGGTTAAATATGAAAGTTTTTTAAAGTTACTCTTACTGTTGTTAAGCTTACCCAGTGCTTATTTAGACAAACAGAGAGCCATGTGAAGATAAACTTACAGTAAATACTGAAAAACCAATGAATAGATCAATTATTCTCTTATCTTAGTTACTTTTTAGTTTTTTTGTTGTTGTTTTTTTGATGTTATAAATTAAATGTTAATCATTAGCTTTTACGCATACTAATTATTATCGCAGAACTCAACTATAACAATAACTGAAATTAAGCTAATTAGTGTGGAGATTCTTACATTTCTGAATATATATGCATTATATATGCATTTATGTATACATATTATAATGTATATTGTACTAAGTAGTACAACTTGCTCTACATAATCTGAACGTCCACGTTATTTAATAAGCTCAATATCATTATTGTAGGATATGATTTATTAGTTCTTGCTAAGACATCAGGATACCAAAATATTAGTTTTTAGCTGTGTTTTTATATGTGAGTGTATTATATTGATAATTATAATATTAAAATTCTGTGGATTGAGCACACTTACTAACTAGTCCAGTATTGGTGATGTTCGTAATGTTTAACATTACTTTCGAAACTGATATGAACTGTAAAGCATTTCAAAAAGGTTAAGTATATTCACTTCCATGCTTTACATTAGACACAATATGCTTACAAGAGAACAATTGAAGCAACATGAAAATTAAAGTTTCGTGTATCTCTGTCCAGTGTTAGCTATAGAGTTAATTTATAATTAAGGAGGTAAAGTAGCACTTACCTAAAGAAATTCTTGTGGTGGAAAATAGCCAACCTATTGTTGGCCAAGCTTCCCTCCCACTAAATCAAATACAGGAATGGTGACTTCAACATACCAAAAACAAAAACAAAAAACATGTTCGTTTGGAAAAGAAAGCACTGGTTATTTTGAACTATGGCAGGAATAACAACCAAAACTTTAAGGGACGATTTCAGTTTGTGAAACTCTATATAGATTGCTACGCTTTGTATTACATATTATGGACTATTCTAGGGATAAAACTGCTTAATCAATTTAATGTCTAAATTCTCATTGACTATTAATAGTGTCATTTCCTGGAGGCTTTTCAATTATATTGTATGATGCCACTTTAATATTGTACAATATGCATGAAGTAAAATTGAATATTTTTGAATACTTAATCTGGAAATTGTGCTCCATATTGCTAGTGCACATTGCCAGACCTGCTGACTGAGCCACCGACTATTACCCTTATTATTTGCAGTCATACCTGGCAAGTCTCATTTTGAAGTTTACGGCTGTGGACCTGAACAACAGGATATGTTTGTGCAACTTTCGGGCATTACTACAGCAACATTTCAAAAAAGCTCTAGTAAACAACCATCTACACAATTTTTGTTTCCTTAGTGTTATTGTATAGACTTGCAGATAATAACTACAATGTTTTGACTTAATTTCTTTCACATTCTAGTCAATACTAGAATCCATCTGTTGAAGTGGTGTTATCTTTACTTTGCTTGCATTTATAACAACGAATTCTTGGTAAAGTTAGACAACATGTTGTAACAGGTTGTTAAAATGAAAGTTTTTTAAGCTACTTTCACTGTTGTTAGGTTTCGCCACTGCTTGTTATTAGATAAGCAGAGAGCCATGTGAAGATAAACTTACAGCAAATACTAAAAAAACATTAAAAGACCAATTATTCTCTGATCTTAGAGACTTGTTTTAGATTTTGATGTTAATATTAATCATTAGTTGTATGCATTACTATTGCAATAACTAATATTAAGCTGAACAGTGAAGAGATTTGACTATGCAAAAGCCTACATTTCTGAGTATATATGCATATGTATTATGAATATAATATATACAAAAAAAAACATGCTGTTGTGACGACTGTTTAATTCCAGTATTACTAGCATGCATAAACTTAATTGAGTAATGAAAAGGTTAATTCCATGAACACATCAAGTTCATTAATGTTTTGTGTTAAAAAAAGACTTCCAAAGCTGATCTTTAAACAGTCAGTGTAACATTGTTAATGCTTTAATTAAGTGCAATAAAATAAAATTAATGAGGCCAACTAGTCACTTTCTTGTAGCTACTTTGCCTATCATACAATGTTGGGCTATTCTAAGTGGGAACATTTACTTAGCCTTGCTTGGACTTGTTCCTTTAGTAAACAACAGAGCTTTGTAATGACTTGTTATTGCTGACAAACAATGAGTGGTTTACAACATGAAACTTCTACATACACTACCATTGAGAGAGAGAGCAAGATTAAGATAAATCCTCCTATCATCTTGAAAATCTTACCTTGAATTTGTCTTTGTGGAATTAAGAATTGAAACAATTTATGTAGGAAGATGTTGATTTGATTGATAATAAAAATAAATGTTTCCTACATTATTCTGGAAGAAATATCTGTATCACAAGAAGCAATTAAAGCAATTGTTACCAACCATGGTACAAAAAAACTGCAGTGAAGATATCTAGCAGAGAATAAACCATTTATTGCACTCATTTGAGAGATTTGGCAAAATATTTCACTCTCAGGTTTATCTACATACATCACTCACTCATGTAATAATGATTTTTATTAACATTGATATGTGTGTTTTCTTGTAATTAAAATGTGAAAATCTTATAGTTGCTTTATATTAAAATACATAAGTTTACCATATCATTAATATTAATTTGATTTTTAAGTGACATTTTATAAATGATTATAATTATGCTGTTCAATATTATTATTATGTAATTTATAACCGTTTGTCTACAATGTTTGATATGCTACACTCTTTTGTCTTGTAAACTGCATCTGTATGAGTAAAACATTCAGTTAGAATAATTATTAGTGTATATTATGTATGCATATGTGTGTATGTGTGGTGGCTGTGTATTGTGGTGGCTGTGTGTTGTGGTGGTTGTGTGGTGTGGTGGTTGTGTGGTGTGGTGGTTGTGTGGTGTGGTGGTTGTGTCCTTGACTCAGGGCCTAAGGTCCCAGAGTTCAAGCCCAACTCAAGCAGTTTTTCATCTGATATACCATCTGCCTCCTACCTGCCCCACCAGTCCATCAAGTTGTGATTGGGTACCTGGCATTTGCTGGGGTGCAAATTCAAGGCGTTTTCTCATGTAACAGCAATGGTCCAGTTGGGACTTCAGGTGCCTACACAACTTGCTGTTGGAAAGCACCTGGTCTCCTGCCAGTTCCTACCCCAGCGCCAGGAGCTTTGCTTGCACTGCTCACTGTGCCTCCCTAGTGCACAGTCAATCGGGCTTTGCCAGGTGCGCACAACATTAGCGCTTGCAAGAGAATTTGAATGCGTGTGCATGTGTGTGGGTGTGTATGGTCTCTTTAGTGATTCTTCTCTAGTTGTCAAAAATTTAAAGAAGTTGCTTTTGTGGTGCTTAGAATTAATACCTTATGTAAATATTAACTTTACCTTTGGGTAACTACTGAACAAAACAAGATCCATAATCCCCCAATTTCATTTTTGTCAGGAGAGTATCAGTGATACTTACAAAATCTAGGCAGAAACATATGAATGTAGCTTCAACAAAGAGTGATAATATCATTAATAATTAATGAGAGGAGGAAGACTTGTGGAGTCGAAACAATTTTTTTCTGATGTTAATCATTACTATTTTGAGAAATTAGCTACTATATCATATCAGCATTACAATCTATGTTGTTGTTCAATTGTACAGAATAAAACATAAAAATGTTACTTATGAGGAGTATCACTATTATGCAATTAACTACAAATCATTTCTATGAATCAAGGTGACTGTCCTATATATAGTATTATTTAGTTGACGTAAATGTTCATACTGGTGAGATATATACCCTCATTTGGCAAAGCGTCCCTATCTTCATCTTGACACAATCTTATTTCAATATCTTCATTGAGTATAGGGAGAAAGTTTCTTTGAAACATTATAACTGAATGTAAAGGGAATAGTGGAAGAGTTGAGTAATGATCTCCTACAAACTCTGGAACTCTTGCAGTACAGTTTCCTCCTCCACAAGCACTGAATGTCCATATGTGAGTTCTGTGTGATGTGTTCCCATGAGTCAAACTAATACCATCAACATAGTTATTATCAATAGTAGTAGATGACCGTCCACTACCTGCAAAGCCATTAGGTTCACCAAAGGAACTACCTTCAACTGTGCCACATATGTGAGAATATGATAAATTCAAATTTATTGGACTAAAAGTAAATCCTGAGCAATCGGGCTTCGGTGATCTTTTAAAGCATCCTTCCTCATTATAACTAAGGTCTCCTGTGCAGGACTCAGATCTTGTATTATGGTTTAGAGTTGCTATTCTAGTTAGTCCTCCAGTCACGTTACCACAAGACTCAGTCATTTCACAATAGACTTCTACAATAGAACCATTGGATGCTGTCAGCCAGTAATAGCCTGAATTATGTGGCACTATGTTGTAAAGTTCTCTGCAAGATTTGGCTGGTAAAATCATACCTTTACCATACAAATTTAATACAGAATCACTACACTGTACAAAAGAAAGACGGCTTCTTTTGATGCATTCACTCAGTAAGCTCAAAAGATAACTATTATCATAAAATAAGTTTTGCAAGTGTGAGTAATTGCATTGTATTAATAATTGAATAGGGCTAATGGTTTGATCCAATGTTTCATTCTCTGGCATTAAAGTGACTGATTCATTGAAACTGATGTTATGGCACAGGTCAGGTTTTATAGCAATACGATTATCAGACTCTGTCATTGATGTTCTCAAAAAGCCAATGAGTGTTGTTGTGGTTAATATTACAATTAGTATTCCAAAAATAAAGCTCAATAATGTCAATGTTATACTACTCCTGGATTTTGATATTGTGAGTTTAATTTTAGAAGAAGTTATTGGCCATGAGTTATCCTTCGTTGTAGTTGGCTGTTTTGTCATAATATTTGAAACGTAACAACAGTTATCCGTAACTGCTATATTGTCTTTACTTTCCTTTTCCACTATATCGTAAAGTGGTGCACTGTTTTCTTTATTCTCATTTTTTATCATTTCGTACATAGGGCCAGTTTCTGATGATTCATGATCACAACTCATCTTATTTAGAAAACTGTACAACTCTCTTCGTCCTGGATTGTTTAGTTGGCACACTTTCAAACTTGTTTTAGAACTAGTTTTGACAAGTATATTCCTGGGAGTAGAGTTTAAGTCATTCTTTGAAAACCACTTCCTGTTCAAAAGACTATAATGTTGTATAATCGCCTGCATTACTAAGCGTGTGTGCGATTGTGTGGTTGATATGTACACCACTATGCCATTATAATGTATAGCAGTGCCCAGGCATTGTTATTATGCTAAAGCCATTGTAGTCTTCTTATACTCAGGTATAGCTTATTATTACCTGAGTCTCTGATTAGGCTAAACAGAGTCCAAACACATGTTGATTACTTTATAGTACTCCTACACAAATGGCTTAGAATTCATGATTTTAACTAAAAGGGTTTGAACAATCAACATAAACCATATTAATGTTGTGATATA
>WLWI01001721.1_pt1 | contig 18910 bp, 16 predicted proteins | sample 6701501 | NCBI WGS metagenome assembly WLWI01 (sample SAMN12718690, study PRJNA515312) | sponge metagenome | isolation source: marine sponge | host: Mycale hentscheli | place: New Zealand: South Island, Marlborough, Capsize Point | collected 2014-11-01
TCTTTTGCGAACTGTCTACATTTTACCGCATCTTTTTCCGTCATCACGACAGGGATATCGTCATCAAAATTCAAATCATTTTGCCGGTAACTGTAATGATCCGGATACTCATGTTTAATCAGCCTCATACCCATGCTGCGTAAATACGAATAAAAACGTTGTGGATTACCGATACCTGCGATCACATGCACATCTTTCCCATTTAAAGTCTCAAGCTGTAGATGTCGATCTTCGTCTTCAAGCGAAATCAATCCAACAGGTTTATATTCCATCAAAAATTCGTTTTTAGCGGCTTTAGAATTACTAACCAGCATATCTACTTTGTTCAAACGAGAAATCGATTCACGCAATGGGCCTGCAGGCAGGCAATGTTCATTGCCAAAGCGACGAGCACCGTCAATGACGGCGATTTCAATATCTCGATTTAGACTAAGGTGCTGAAGGCCATCGTCACATAAAAAAACATCGCAATTAGTATGCTCAAGTAATTCTTTGGCCGCAATGTAACGCTTTGGTGAGATTGCCACCGGGCAGCCTGTTCGTTGTGCGATAAGCACAGGCTCATCTCCTACCAGCGCCGGGTTGCTATCTACTCTGACCTGTTGCGGCCAATGTCTGGTCGTACCGCCATAACCGCGACTTATAATGCCAGGCTGCATACCTTTACTTTTAAAATACTCTGCCAACCAAATAATAAGTGGCGTTTTACCGGTTCCACCGACGGTGATATTTCCAACCACGATTACCGGTACAGACACATTTTGCACCGGTAAAACGCCGGCCATGTATGCTAGCCTGCGTAGCGAAATATAGCTGCCATATATCCAGGAAAAAGGCAGTAATAAATACGAGAGCGGGTGTTTACCGTACCAAAGTCTCTCCAGGAATTGTGGTGTCAACATGGTAAATTTCGGCGGTAGTTAATAGTTAGTTACTTTCTTCCTCAATCTCTTGTGTCGCAAAGGTGATTTTGGTCAGGTCCAATTGACGTGCTGCATCCATGACTCTAACCACAAGCTGATGTGTTGCCTTGGCATCGGCACTAATCACCACCGGCGGCTCTTCCATGTCGTACATTGCGTCACGAAGTGCCTCTCGAATAGTAATCGACTGCGAATTCACCAGCATTTGCTCATTTATAAAGACTCGGCCCTCTGCGTCAATAGCTACTTCAACAGTATCCAGTTTCGTCTCAGCATATTCTTCACTTGCCTCGGGCAGAGTAATGCTTATTTCAGACTCTCTTTCAAAGGTCGTTGAGACCATAAAGAAAATCAATAACAGAAAGACGACATCGATAAGTGGCGTGATATTTAAATCCACATCGTCCCTGCGTTGAGGTCGAAGGTTCATCTATTTACCTCGTTATCGCTTTCCCTCTCTCTTTGTCCATGCATGACTTCCACCATTTTTATCGCCTCTTGCTCCATAGAAACGATCAATTCATCGACTCGACCCCGAAAATAGCGATAGAACATCAGTGAAGGAATCGCAACGGTTAGCCCAGCCGCCGTGGTAATTAGTGCTTCAGAGATACCGCCAGCCAATACTGCCGGATCACCAACGCCTTGCGCTGTAATGACAGCAAAGACCTTAATCATACCGATCACCGTCCCCAGCAAACCCAATAAGGGCGTAATTGAAGCAATCGTGCCGAGCGTGTTCAGAAATCGCTCCAGATCATGGGCGACATGGCGCCCCACTTCCTCGATACTTTCTTTCATTACCTCGCGTTCGTGACGACGGTTTACCAGGCCAGCTGCGAGAACCCTGCCCAGCGGAGATGCCGAGCGCAAATCCTGAATACGCTTAGCATCAAGATGCCCTACTTTTTCCCACTGCCAAACCTGTGCCACTAAATTCTTTGGATTTACTCGTTTTGATTGCAGCGACCAAAAGCGTTCTGCTGAGATGGCCAAAGCGATGATAGAACACAAAATAATCGGCCACATAACAAAACCGCCGGCCTTAATTAATTCAAGCACCTAATACTCCTCATATTTGAATTTCCTGCTATTTTGTCATATGCCAGAAACGTCGCTGATATTGACGATAGCGTCTTATTGTCACATCTTCAGCCCCAATACGCATTTCTATCGCGCCATCACGGGCTGTATCCATAATTTGTACTCCACCTTCCTGATAGCATTGGATTATATCCTGTTTTGGGAAGCCGAAGCGATTCCGATAACCAACAGGGAACAACACATATTTAGCCTGCACTGCCGAGACAAATTTCAAGGTCGAAGAACTCAGGCTGCCATGATGTGGGGCAATCAAGATAGTTGACGATAATTCTTCTCTATTTCTCCTCAAAATCCGCTTTTCAGCTTTTGCCTCAATATCGCCAGTCAGCAATATGGAATATTGACCTGCGCTGACCTTGAGAACACAGGAGCGATCATTTCCCAATAGCTGACTTGATTTGTGCGGATGTAGAACTTCAAACAAAACTCCGTCCCAATCCCATGATTGGCCATTCCAACATTCCTCAGTTCGCTTGTGATGGACCTGATCCGGAACACTGGTTAATATTTTTTTTACCGACACTTGCTTTAGTATCTCGGTAAGTCCGCCAATATGGTCATTATCGCCATGACTGAGAACCAGCAGGTCAACGACATTGAGCTTCTTTTTTCTTAAATGAGGCACAATTACAGCACTACCTGCATCGAATCGACTACTGAATCTCGGTCCCGAGTCAAACAATAAGACATGATTACGGGTTTCAATGACGGCTGCCAATCCTTGACCCACGTCTAATAAGGTCAAGCGAGCATTTCCCATATCTACTTTGTGGGGTACAGGAAACAAGAGTGGTAACAACCAGAACAAGCCCAACCACCTGCCCGCTAATCCTTTTGGCATCAATAGTATTAGCACGCCTGTTATTGCCGCCAAAAGGGCAACTAAATTAGGCTGAGCCAATCTCAGCAAACTAAAATCAGTGGCAGCTAGCAACTCCAGAACTGGCCAGAATAAATCAATGCTCTCCACTCCTGTTTTTAACACCAGCTCACCGAGCCCCGAATTCAAATAGAGTAATAAACTACCCACTAATACCAGCGGAACACATATAAAACTCACCCATGGGACAACTATCAAATTGGCCAGAATGCTGGTGAGCGGTATTTGCTGAAACCAAAAAGCTAAAAGAGGAAACAGGCCTACAGCCACAATGTATTGCACCCTTCCCCAGCGCCACCACAAACCTGTGCTGCCTACACGAGCTGACATGCCGTAACTAATAATGATAATGGCCGAAAATGACAACCAGAACCCGGCAGATAGGAGTGCGAATGGGTCGATTATCAAAACTATCAAAAGCGCGAGTGTAATTATTGATGAATGATTCACTTTACAGGACATAAAATTTGTCGCTAAAAGTAAGGTCAGCATGATCAGAGCCCGTTGGGTGGGAACCGAAAAGCCTGCCATTGCGGCATAACAAAAAGCCGCAGTTATTGCTGCAATTGACGCCGCTTTAGGCGCAGGTAATGCCAGGGCACTGAAGTAAGCCAAAGGCCAAAACCATCTTGTCAGAAAAAAGACCATCCCCGCTATCAAGCCTATATGCAGCCCAGATATTGCGAGCAGGTGACTGGTTCCTGTCGATGTTAGTATCTTCCAGCGTTCAATTGAAATGCTGCTACGATCGCCAAGCACTAAGGCCGGGACTAGTGTCGCCCCGCTTCGAATATCTAGAACGCTATGCAGCTTTTCTCGCATCTCGTAGCGTAACCGCTGAAAGTAATAATTATTTCCCTGGAGTAAACGCAAATTAGCAGGCTTATTGCTGACATAACCTGTCGCCGTTATTCCTTGCTGAAACAACCAGGATTCATAGTCGAAACCAGCTGGATTGACGAAACCGTGTGCCCGTTTCAACTTTACTGCCAGGCGCCAATGATCTCCGGGAATCAATTCTGAAGGCGGATAGTACCAACTCAACCTTACCTTATCGGGATGCGCATGTTTAAAACCCTTTTCGTCTGTCAGCTTGCTAATATCAAATACAAAGCGTTGAGCCTTATTCAACTCCAATGGCAGAGAACGTATGACTCCCTCTGCAATGAGAATTCGACTTTCAAGTTCAGGATCAAGACTATCCTGAAGGATAATATCCGCACGAAATATTGCCCATAACAGACCACAGGCAAAGCAGACTGGCCACTTCAAAACGCTAAAACGAAGTGCCAATATAACGAAGAAGGGAATAAGCCAGGCGATATGGGCTGGTGGCAATACCGGACTATATATGAGGCAGGCGACACCGCAGGCAAAAAGAATACATCCTGTACGCATTCTGATACTTCCGTTTATCAATATTCAGTTATAATAGCGCGCTTTTTTGATCTGTGGTAAATATTTAAGTTATGGGACTTCGAGGTTTTTTTAAACGGATACTGCCTGAACATCACAAATTCCAGCAGCATGAGCAACTGGGATTGTTGGGAGACATTCTCCATGATCCTAATATTTTTCATTTGAACCGACATTCTGCTGCTGGTGGTGTCGCTATCGGCCTGTTTTTGGCATTTATTCCTGTTCCGGGACAAATGTTAATAGCCGCGTTGGCGGCAATCTATTTTCGGGTGAATTTGCCTCTGGCAGTTGTATTTGTCTGGCTCAGCAATCCAATAACTATTCCGCCGCTTTTCTTTCTTTGCTATAAAACCGGCGCTTTGATATTGCAGGAACAGCCGAAAGAACTCGACTTTGAACTTTCGCTGGAGTGGTTTAGCGAGAAAATTGCTGATATATGGGACGAATTATTACTAGGCTCCCTGACCCTCGGCGGCATCTCTGCAATTATTGGTTACTTTACTGTCAGACTGGTCTGGCGAATGGCCATCGTCCGAAAGTGGGAAGAAAGAAAAGAGAAAAATCGTTTAAATAATAATTCTTGAACAGCTGTTACAGGACTGAGCTTTATTAAGCTAAATTACCCTCGTGTAACTCACGCACGCTGTCCATACGTTTCGCCAGAACCACATTATGCGTCACCATGATCAAACTGACGCCATACTCCTGATTCAATTCCATCATTACATCAAAGACCTTGTCTGCTGTTTGTTCGTCAAGGTTTCCGGTCGGCTCATCCGCCAATATGCATTGAGGTTTTGTTATAAGGGCCCGGGCAATGGCGGCTCTTTGACGCTCACCACCCGATAATTCTCCTGGTTTGTGCTGTAGCCGATCTGCCAGACCTACTCGTTCCAGTATTTCCGTCGCTGACTGTTTCGCTTCAATAACATCCGTACCTCTAATCAGCAAAGGCATTGCGACATTTTCAATTGCTGAGAATTCCGGAAGCAAATGATGAAACTGGTAGATAAAACCCAGGGATTTATTACGGAGCAAACCTTTTTCACTCTCTGATAAGACAGACATTTTCTGCCCAGCGACTATAACTTCACCTTCAGTGGGATCGTCGAGACCGCCCAGAAGATGCAATAAGGTACTTTTACCACTACCGGAAGAACCGATAACAGCAAGACAGCTGCCTTTCTCTATCGATAAATCAATTCCCTTTAAGACCTCAACTTTCAAACCGCCCTCGGAAAAAGTTTTTTTCAGGTTCTTACAGGAAATACTGATAGCGTCACTCATAGCGCAATGCCTCCACTGGTTGGGTATTGGCAGCTTGCCTGGCGGGATAGATGGTAGAGATTAAACTGAAAAGAAAAGCAACAACACTAATGACAGTTACATCGCCCCATTGCAAATCTGAGGGCAAGGTACTTATGTAATAAACGTTTTCGTTTAAAAAATCGACATTAAATAGTTGCTCAATACTTTGCACCAGGGCTTCGACGTTTAAAGCTAACCAAACACCACTGAGCACACCAAGGGTGGTGCCAATAAGTCCTATTACCGTTCCCTGGATTACAAATATAGTCATTATACTGTTTGGACTGGCGCCAAGAGTTCGCAGGACAGCGATATCAGCCTGCTTATCGGTGACCGTCATTACAAGTGTTGAAATAATATTGAAAGCCGCCACCGCAACTATCAGCGTTAAAATCACAAACATCACAATCTTTTCTGTTTTCAAGGCATGAAACAAATTAGCATGGCGCTGAGTCCAGTCCATGATCCAGAATTGACCATTAACCTGGCTCATTACGTCACGACTAATTATGGGTGCTCGCATTATATTTGTTGTCTTAATACGCAGACCACTGGGTCCGTTTTTTCGAAATAGTTTTTGTGCATCGTCCAGATGAATCAATGCCAACGCACTATCAAATTCCTGCATGCCCACTTCAAATATGCCGACGACCGTGAATCGTTTTAGTCTCGGCAAAATTCCCGCGGGCGTCACATTCGCTTGCGGGGCAACAAGGGTGACCTTGTCACCTGTTAGTACATGCAAAGAGTTTGACAGCTCCTTGCCAAGGATAATGCCAAACTTACCGGATTGAAGATCGGTAAATTCTCCTTCAATCATTTTCTCCTGGATCTCTGAAACCTTCAGTTCTTCTTCCGGCAAGATACCGCGTATTACCGTGCCACTTACCTGCTTGTCATTCACCAGCATCCCTTCAGCGCGAAAATATGGCGCCACTCCTGCTACTTCCTCATGACTCTCCACCTGTCCAGCAATTGACCGCCAATTGGAAAGGTTCTCATCGCGTTCTAGCACCGTTGCATGCGAGGCCATACTGAGGGTGCGATCGGTTAACTCCTTATGAAAACCATTCATTACTGACAGAACAGTGATTAGTGCCATTACCCCGAGTGCTACGCCTATTACCGAAGTCAGTGAAATAAAAGAAATAAAGTGATTTCGGCGTTTCGCACGCATGTAACGCAAGCCGATAAATATTTCATAAGGTTTATACATGAGCGGCATTATAAGCAACTGGCAACATGCCACAAGTTATTGATGAATATGAATTATTGCTCACTGATTGAAGGTCCCATGCTTGCCATCAAGCACTTCGTAATGCCTCAGTCGGTAATGTATTCGCCGCTTTCCATGCAGGATAAATGGTCGAGAGCAAACTGAAAATGAATGCAATTACAGATACGATTGTGATATCCGTCCAATCCAATCTGGAGGGCAATGAATTTATGTAATAAATATTGGTATTTAACAAATCCATACTGAATGTCTCTTCAATACCCTGCACCAGCCACTCTACATTTGAAGACAAACATATCCCGCCAATTACCCCAAGCGTGATGCCGATGAGGCCAATTACAGTACCCTGAATCATGAATATCGCCATGATGCTTTTAGGACTGATCCCAAGAGTTCTCAAAACAGCAATGTCGCTCTGTTTATCAGTCACTGCCATGATCAGGGTTGAAACAATATTAAAAACGGCCACCGCAACAATCAAAGACAGAATAACGAACATAACAAGTTTAGTTGTCTTTATATGATGAAATAAGTTTGCATGACGCTGAGTCCAGTCGATAACCCAGTATCGCCCCGGTAAGCGACTCATCACATCACGACTTACTCTCGGCGCCTGCATGATATCGACGGCCTTAATACGTAAACCGCTCGGCGCATTTTTTTGGAAAATATTTAGTGCATCATGCATATGAATGAAGGCCAGTCTGCCATCGTACTCCTGCATGCCAATTTCAAAAATGCCAAGTACTGTGAATCGTTTCAGTTTAGGCATGATGTTCGCTGGGTTCAAACTCGCCTCTGGAGCTATCAGGGTCACTTTGTCTCCGTTCACTACATCCAGACTCCGGGCTAGTTCTTTGCCGAGAAAAATACCAAACTCTCTTGATCTTAAATTTGAGAATTCGCCTTCCAGCATTTTTTGTGAAATGTCAGATACCTTGATTTCTTCTTCTGGCAATACGCCACGGATAAGGGCACCACTGACCTGCCTGTCATTCATCAGCATGCCTTCTGCTCTAAAATAAGGCGCAACAGCTTCAATTTCAGGATGATTCTCAACATAGTCTGCAATCAGACGCCAATTCGACAAGTTTTCATTCAGCTCGTAGACGGTCGCATGAGAAGTCATGCCGAGAGTTAGCTCTGTCAGTTTCTCCTGGAAACCATTCCTCACCGATAACACTGTAATCAATGCAGCTACTCCTAGCGCAACACCTAAAACAGACGTGAAGGATATTAAAGAGATAAAATGATTACGACGTTTCGCTCGCATATAGCGTAAGCCGATAAATACTTCGTAAGGTGCATACATAAATGACATTATATGTCAGCACCAATACGCTACAAGTCCCAGGCAACTAAGGACACAAGTCAATATTCTGTGCAATAATCGCCGCTTTCCCTTGAAACAATTTAATTTAGGCTTTGTCTTTGAAAATTCTCGCTATAGATACTGCAACCGAGGCCTGTTCTGCAGCGCTTACGATAGACGGTGATGTTCTTGAAAAATACGAAGTAGCACCACGTAAGCATGCTGAATTGATACTACCCCTGGTAGATGGCTTATTGGCAGAGGCTGAATTGAAATTAGCGTCTCTGGATGCTCTTGCTTTTGGTAGAGGTCCGGGGGCTTTCACTGGTGTTCGTATCGCCACTGGCGTGATCCAGGGGCTCGCATATGCAGCTGAGCTCCCTGTCATCCCGGTATCCACTTTGGCAGCGATGGCACAAGGGGCCTCATCTAAATCAAACACCATCATCAGCGCAATCGACGCGAGGATGGGAGAAATATATTGGGGAATGTATTCTTTCAATGACAATGGAATTGTCAGCCCACTTTCCGAAGAGCAAATTAGCAACCCAGCATTATTGGAAATAGAAACCAGTTCAACTTGTTTCGGCGTAGGTACCGGCTGGGGTACATATGAAGACGTTCTCACAAAAAAACTAGGAGGGAAACTGACAGGCTTCGACCCAGTCTGCTTTCCTCATGCTCGCGACATTTTAACAATCGCGACGAAAGAACTTGAATTGGGAAATAGTGTTTCTGCTGCCGAAGCCTTGCCAGTTTACTTGCGCAATAAGGTTACTAGCTAACCTCAGCTATAAATTAACTACCGTTTAATATAGCTACAATTAGGCTTCTCTCAAGAAAACAAACCCATCTTCACCCTTTAGATCCGGGATAATCCTGGTGCCAGTTGGAATCCACATAAGTCCTGCACTAACAGTTAAATCAAAAACACAACCTGACGTTGATAGCATAAGCATGTGCCACCATACGTGAGATTCGCTAATGTAAGCCATACCAACCAGAAATGGTGTCATAACAATAAATGGCATTAATAATGTTATTTGATAGCCTCCAATCGTCATCGAATCTCGGCAACCGAACATAATGGAAAAATCTTTTCTATCAAAGCCAATATCGAAACTACTCATTTTCGCACCTGCCATCACCCCACCTATGGCATGCAAAATCTCATGGACTAGACAGAGCGCAATAATAGATGAGATATATATAAAAGGCCCTACCCCAATAAATTCATCCCAGAAACCCACGAGTCCAAATTGAACTATGTTCGATATCAAATAAACTAACAATGGCATCAAAAAAAATACCCAATATATTCTTTCCATGTTTCTTGCTGAAATTCTTAATTTGATTAGACTTTCCTGCATTTTAATATCCTGATTCTTGTCAACAACAACTCTCGATGTTTAAGCCACTTGTTCTAATTTCTTCAGCATTCATTCAATACGCAATATCATAAAAGAATTAGACATCATTTTTCATCAATCAGCTTCATACTTACGCTAAGAGGTGCCTTTCAAAAACACTAACCCGTTCTCGCTACTTAGTTCTGGAATTAGCCTAGTATGGCCAGGAATTCCTATTAGCCCCATAGATAAAGTTAAATCAAAGGCACAGCCCGAAGTTGAAAATGCTAGCATCATTAACCATATATAGGGATCATTGAAGTACGCTAGACCAGCCAAAATTGGTGTTAAGACCATAAATGGCAGTAATAACATCAGTTGATAGCCATATATTGATATTTCTTCTCGACAGCCACAAGTTATTGAAAGACTGCCCTTATCAAAGCCAAAATCAAAGCTGCTGATCTTAACGCCTATTATTAAACCTGCGACAACGTGCAATGCTTCATGAACTGTATAGAGAAGTAACAAAACAGGAAGGGAATATAAAGCTGGCACACTAATAATGCCGCTCCAAAACTGATCTACGCCCAAACTGAATATGTTCACCAAAAGATATATTATTACCGGACTTACAAAAAGCATCCAGTATAAGCGCTCCATATTTCTTGCTGAAATTTTCAATCTAATTGGCCTTCCTTGCATTACGATTTCCTAATTTTTGACAGTAAAAACCCCTCCCGTCAGTTGAAAATAAAACGGGAGGGGATTCTAATTATCTCCTTGCGCTAACATCAGAATATCAATATGAATTATATTTATAGCGACTATAAGCACTATAACCATAAGTTCCTATTGTAAAACCAACACCGAATGCTGCGCTCAAATAACCAAGCCCAGTGGAAAGCCTAGTAGCAGCCGCCAGATTTTTGGGGCTAAACAAGCCGCCCACACCAGTTCCAAAATCACGCCCGCCGCTTACAAGCATCAACTCACGATCATCAAGCTCCCTTATTTGATTCCCTTCAATTGTTATTTCCATTTTTTCTCTCCTTGAACGTTTATCAAAATAAATTGAAACGCTAACAATTAATTTCAGTAGCTAATAGTCAGCATCCGAAACTATTATCCTTCTAACTCACAGTCCTGTCTGTGAATAAATGTGCCAGCATTACGGTTATTTCCGGCCAATATTGATTTAGCTTCTGAAAAACTATGACCAGTCCATTGTTTGAATGATCTGTAAAAATGAGAAAGATCGGAAAGCCCTAGTAGTTCCGTAATTTCCTGCCCACAAACGATGTTGCAACGCAAATATTGAAGACAGCGTCGCTTCCTTTCTTCGTCCAGCAGTTTATGAAACCCTGTATTCTCTCTTTGGAGCTTCCTCGACAAGGTTCTTGAACTCATATTTAGATACCTTGCCGTTTCCTCCCGACAAATATTGTCCAGGCGTGTTCTGCTTTTTAAATATATTATTACCTTTGGTCTTACTTGTTGTGCTGATTTTGTGCCTATTCGACACAGTGCGTTAAGAAGATAGAAAATATCTTCAGATGTAAGATCATTATTCTCGAGCATATTTAGCACTTCCCTGTTAATCATATCAATTTCCTTATTTTATGATCCTGTTTCCCTGTTTTTTTTATAAACACTATTATTTGGAAATACTTCCTTCAGTTTCCCCTCGCACAATAAATAAACTCGATCAGCAGTTTGAATGGTCTCAGGACGATGAGCGACAATGACCCTGGTAATACCGAGTGCCGCTAATGAATCATTTATCATTCGTTCAGTTGTCACATCCAGGTGCGCTGTGCCTTCGTCTATAAACAAAATCTTTGGCTGTCTATAGAGCGCCCTCGCCAACATGATTCGCTGTTTCTGACCGCCGGAAAGAGCTGATCCCATATCACCAATTAAACTTTCATAGGTCATTGGCATCATCATAACTTCTTCATGCACCATAGCCATTTTGGCGGCTGACATAACAGATTCCATTTTTACCTCTGGGTCAAAAAAGGCAATATTCTCTACAATGGAGCCTGCGAACAAATCATCTTCCTGCATCACTACACCAATTTGTCTTCTGTAGTTTGAAAGTCCAAAGGTAAGAATTGAATGACCATCCAGCTCGATTTTGCCTGAGTTTGGTTCAAATAAGCTCGTCATGAGTTTAAGCAAAGTTGTCTTACCACAACCAGATGGGCCAACAATAGCGATAGACTCACCGGCGTCAATTTTTAGTGATGCATCATTTAAGATTGTTTCAGTATCACTCCCATAACGATAACAAATATTATCAATTCTAATCGCTCCACTAAGCGAAGTTGACTCACTTTGTGTTGAAACATTTGCCCCTTGCTCTTCTCGCTTTACATAAGCTATTTCTGCAACACGCTCCAGATGCAGTCCCAGAACTCTATATTCAATAATCTTTTCGACTAGCCCAGAGGCGTTGTCAGTGAAATTTCGCTTATAGGCTAAGAACGCAAACATCATCCCAATACTAAAATTACCATCCATAATCATCTTTATTGCTACGTAAATAAGAACGATATGTTCAAATCCAAAAATTAGCTGGTTAATTGATTGAAACCAGATATCCAATTTCCCTGATTTTGCGTTAGCATTGATCACCTCTGCATACTTATTCTGCCAAACGTTTTCACGTTCGTTTTCACATGCAAATAATTTGAGGCTGGTAATACCACGTACAGTTTCTATAAATGCCGTATTTTCCTTAGCCTGACTAACTATGACATCTTCCTGCGCCTCGCGATAAGGACGATAAAAAATGAGACGAACCATGAAATAGATAAGCCAGGCTATAAAAGCAATTGCGGCCAAGTCAGGGCTGTAGATAAACATCATGGCAAGCGTGGTGATAGCCATGATGCCGTCAATCAACCCAGCAATGAGACCTTCTGTAATCATCGAACGAACAGGTTCCATAGAACCAAATCGTGAGACGATATCTCCTATATGGCGCTTTTCAAAAAAACCAACCGGTAGCCTGATGAGATGACGAAAAAGATTACAAACCATTTGATAGGACAACATACTTCCGAAATATAAAAGCACATACGCCCTCAGGGTTTGCGAAATGAAATTTATGAGAGCGAAACCTGCAAAGCCCAAGGCCAGGATCAACATAAAATCCGTATCCAGCTTAGTCAGCACTTCATCAACCGCCAGTTGTAGAAAGAAAGGACTAGCGAGTACGAATAACTGTAGAATTATGGATAAGAGAAAAATTTGTAGAAGGTTGTGCTTCAGTCCGTGGATCCGATCCCACATATCGCCAAATTTAAAATTGACTTTGTCTGTTTGTCTTTTAAATTTTCTTGACGGACTTAATTCTAATGCTATTCCCGTGAAGCGCGAGGAGAATTCTGCCTTCGTATAGACACGTTCCCCCAATGCTGGATCATGAACAATAAACTTATTACCTGAAACAGATTTAAGCACAACAAAGTGATTTAACTCCCAATGTACAATTGCAGGCAATTGAACATTTTTTATTAATTCTATTGGTGCCTGAACAGGGCGAGAGGCAAATTCCAGTTTGCCCGCAATATCAATTACGGACTTTAAAGTCATTCCCTGAAGACTTGTCGCATACTTCCTACGTAATGACGTGATGTCGGTTCTGAAACCGTAATAGTTTGCAATCATTGCCAGGCACGCAAAACCACATTCAGCCGCTTCAGATTGTCGAATCACGGGAAGACGACAAGACCCTGCTAAATTTAGTGCGACTGTCGTCATGTGCGCTCCCTTACTGCACGCAGAGGCTCAAATATCCAGTCTGTAAAACTCCTTCGTTCCAGGACTATATTTGCCTTTATTGTCATGCCTGGTTGCAGCGTCAGCACTTTGTCGCGAGCGAGGATGGTTTCAGTTTTGATATCGGCGGTCACTCTGTACACCGATTCTCTTAAATCGACTGAGGTAAGCAACTCATCAGGAGTAAGGACGGTCTCAGTTACTTCTGAAATAATCGCCTCATGAGATCCAAAAAATTGATAAGGAAAGGCATCATAAAGTAGTCGCACTTCCTGACCCTTTTCGACAAATCCAATAGCGCGGGTTGGCACAAATAGTTCTGCCTTCAATACACTATTTTCAGGTTTGATAGTAAATAGCGCCTGTCCTGCTCTAACGGAGCGTCCAATGCTGTCTACACTTATGGAGAGCACCTTTCCACTAACAATCGATATTATTGCATATGCTATTCGACCAGATAACTCTGCTTTTCTCCCTTCGAGCTCTGCAAGCTGAGCTGTCAATCTGGCAATTCGCTGTTTGCTCTCATTGGGTAACTGCAACATTCGTAATTGCAATTGCTTGTGTTTCGATAGTGCCGATAACAACTCCTGTTCCCGGTTTTTTTCCTGGTTTTTTAGACGTAGCCACTCTTGTCGTCTGCGTTTGGATTCTTCTTTACTGATGTAACCTTGCTGCACAAGCCTTTGAACATTTTTGAAGGCACCTTCTACAGAGGCACCAAGCTCTCTTTGTAAGTTGAGTTGACTCTGTAAGGATCGGGTCTTGAGGGCTAAGCTTTCGGTATCGGTGAGTAAACTTGAAATCTCTGTTTCTAACCGGTTAGTTTCCAGTGTAATTTGAGTTTTTAATTCAAATTCCTGTTTTAACAGCGCTGCGAACGCCTTATCGCTAAAAGTATCACCATCCAGTGTATTTCTGGACACCGATATTGTAGCGAGTTTTTGTCCTTTTTCTACTGTATCCCCTTCCTTTACATTAATTGATTCAAGGGTGCCAAACTGGGATGTTTGAATTTTAACGAAGCCTTTTGAAGGTACGAGTTGCCCTACGACATGTTCACTGCGAGCGTAACTACCTGTAGCAATTAATATAAGTGCGAAGGTAACAATTCCGGAAATGAAAAGGCCCAGCGCAGAGAAAGATATGGGCTGGATTAGAAACACGTCGCCGTGCAGTTTATGACTTCTTGCGTCTATCGCTTCCTTGCGAAACATTCCTTGTCTCCAATTCGTCGTGCTAATGATTGGACTTTAGCACATAAAATTGAATCCTGAAAATCACCTTTTGTAATTTCAAGGCATGAGAACTAAAAAGGATTTCTTATCAGAGAGTTACATCCTAATATTGCCAATATCAAAAATGAGAATTGCGAAAAGCCATTCAAGTGATTTATTAGTTATTCACCTCTGCTGCATATTCTTCAATGGGTATGCAATTACAAAACAGGTTTTTGTCGCCATGTACGTTATCGACACGGCCTACTGGTGGCCAATATTTGTCATCACGAATATTGTCCATGGGATAAAAAGCTTCTCTTTTTTTGTATGGTTTTCCCCAATCATCTTCTAACAATAATTTATGTGTATGCGGTGCATTTTTCAGTGGGTTATTCAGTTTATCGGTCTTACCATTTTCTACGGCAGCAATTTCTGCTCGTATTGATATCATCGCATCACAGAAACGATCCATTTCTCTTTTATTTTCACTTTCGGTGGGTTCAATCATCATGGTATCGGCGACCGGAAATGACATTGTCGGGGCGTGAAACCCATAATCTATTAATCGTTTCGCAACATCGTCAACACTAATTCCACTCGCTTCTTTTATGTCTCGTAGATCAATGATGCACTCGTGCGCCACCATGTCATTCTTTCCTGTATAAAGGATCGGGTAATGAGGTGCCAGACGCCTGGCGATATAATTTGCACTTAGAATTGCGATCATCGTAGCCCGCCTCAAACCCTTTGCTCCCATCATGGCGATATAGGCCCAGGAAATACTGAGGATGCTGGCAGACCCCCAGGGGGCTGCGGAAATTGTGCCGATGGTTCCGTTTGCTCCTGCTGCCGGATTGACACCATCCACCACAGGATGATCAGGCAAATATGGCGCCAGGTGCATTTTTACACCAATCGGTCCCATACCAGGACCACCTCCACCATGCGGAATCGCAAAGGTCTTGTGTAAATTAATATGCATGACATCCGCACCTATCTCAGCGGGATGACTTATCCCTACCAGGGCATTCATGTTAGCGCCATCCATATATACCTGCCCGCCTTGCTTATGGACGATATCGCATATCTCACAGATGGCTTCTTCATAGACACCATGAGTAGAAGGATAAGTAATCATTAATGCCGAAAGGTTATCTTTATGTGCTTCACTCTTCTCTCTTAGGTCATCCAAATCAACATTACCGTTTTCATCACAGGCCACAACAATGACTTTTAGTCCGGCCATCACCGCACTGGCAGGATTGGTGCCATGAGCAGAAGCCGGGATCAGGCAAACATCTCTATGCCCTTGTCCTGCTACTTCCTGATACTTCCGGATAACTAACAGGCCCGCATATTCGCCCTGCGAGCCCGCATTAGGCTGTAAAGAAAATGCAGTGAAACCGGTAAGGTCACAAAGCATGTCTTCGAGTTCTTCAAACATTTGTTGGTAACCCTGGGTTTGATCCAGAGGTGCAAAGGGGTGCATGGCGCTAAACTCTCGATAGGACAAGGCCTGCAACTCGGTAGAGGCATTTAACTTCATCGTGCATGAGCCTAACGGGATCATCGACCGGTCGAGGGCAATATCACGTCTTGCAAGCCAGCGCATGTAACGCATCATTTCGGTTTCTGAATGGTACATCCCAAAAACTGGATGCGTAAGAATTTCGTCGTTTCGTAAACTAGTCTCCGGGATGACTTCTATCGTGTTTGCATCTAGCGTGTCTATATCCAGTAGCTCATCCGCCTCCGAAGTAAATGCACGCCAAATTAATTTCAATTCCTGCTTGGTCGTGGTTTCATCAAAGCTGATCCCAAGCGTATCGGAATCAACTACGCGCAGGTTGATACGCGATTCTCTTGCTTTCGCTGCGATTCGTCGCGCCCGACTTTGTACACGAACTGTGATGGTGTCAAAAAAACTCTCGTTGACAACATCGAAGCCCATTTGTGTGAGTCCAGTTGCCAGTATTTGGGTTAGCCGATGCACACGACTGGCAATCAAAAAGAGACCTTTGGGACCATGGTAGATTGCATAGAACCCGGCAATAACGGCTAACAAAACCTGTGATGTACAAATGTTACTCGTCGCTTTTTCCCGCCTTATGTGCTGCTCACGTGTCTGCAGGGCCATCCGAAAAGCAACCTCGCCAGTATTGTCAACAGAGACGCCTATTACACGGCCGGGCATGGATCGCACAAACTTTTCTCTGCACGCAAAAAATGCAGCGTGAGGACCACCGTATCCCATAGAGACACCAAATCGTTGACTGTTACCCAGCACAATATCGGCATCCATAGAGCCCGGTGATTTCAAAAGCACCAGGCTCAAGATGTCTGCTGCAACCGTTGCAATAGCCTTTCCTGCATGCGCCTGTTGAATAATGTTCGATATATCTCTGATCTCACCACTTGAGCCCGGGTATTGCATGAGTACACCAAACACATCGTGACTGGCCAGTTCCTGTTCCGGATTACCCACAATGATTTCGTAACCAAAATATTTTGCTCGGGTCTTTACTACTGCAATAGTTTGAGGGTGACAGTCTTCATCAACGAAATAACTATTACTTTTATTCTTGCCTACACGCTTTGACATGCTCATCGCTTCTGCGGCGGCAGTAGCTTCATCAAGCATCGATGCATTCGCCATTTCCATCCCGCTTAGATCACTGATCATTTGCTGAAAGTTAAGTAGTGCTTCCAACCTGCCCTGACTGATTTCCGCCTGGTACGGTGTATATGCTGTATACCAGGCCGGGTTTTCCAGTACATTACGTTTAATTACCGCTGGCATGATTGTGCCGTGATAGCCCATACCGATCATGGAGGTAAAAACCTGGTTACGTTCACGCATCTTGCGTAAGCGGGTAATGACTTCGCGTTCGCTGATGGTTTTATTCAGGGATAATTCCTGTTTGACGATGATGCTGTCAGGCACAGCACGTTGAATAATATCTTCAAGCGTCGATAATCCTAATTCATCAACCATTTCCGCAATTTGATTGCGGTCAGGACCAATGTGTCGACGAATAAAGTCGCCGCGCATCTCGAGTTGCTCGAGTGTTTTGCGTGTTTCCACCATGTCTGTCTTCTCCAGCACAAGGTTAAGGACGCTTGTTTCAAAGCGTCAATGTCGAAATTAAATGAGCTCTGAACAAGCCCGTCCGGGACTTGTCAGAGTGAGCCAACAAAAAAATGTGATTTTTTGTTGGCTCACAAAATCAGTTGCTTATCGCGCTTGATTTTGGTGGCACATCCTTGTGCCACATAAACCTCTGAAATATTCAGAGGTTTCTTGGTTACCTATAATGTATCAAGAAATGCTGTGTAATCTGCTTCACTCATTAAGCCATCCAGTGCAGCAGGATCGCCTGGTTTTATGCTGAAAAACCAACCGCCAGTCATCGCCTGACTATTTACCAGTTCAGGCTCGTCTGCCAACTGTTCATTCACAGAAATTATTTCACCAGCGATGGGTGACTTCACTTCGCCTGCTGCTTTAACTGATTCAACCACGGCCGCATCATCACCTGCATTGATTGTGCTACCCACTTCCGGTAATTCGACATAGACCACATCGCCCAGCTGTTCCTGCGCATAGTCTGTTATGCCAACAGTCACATTACCGTCTTCTTCAGTTCTCAGCCATTCATGCTCTTCGGTATATTTTATTTCGCTCATTTAGTACTCCCTCGTCAGGGTTTATAGTATTGATGATTAACAAAAGGTAATTCTGCGACACGCATTGTATGGGATCGATTACGGATTTCCACATGTAATTCGGTACCCGATTGTGCGAATTCAGATGCTACATAACCCATGGCTACCGGCCCGCCAAAAGATGGCCCAAAACCCCCGCTGGTAACCTTCCCGATTTCCTCACCTTGCTGATTCAAGACCACTGTGCCTTCTCGTACTGGCATCTTGCCTTCCGGTTGCAGACCCACCAGTAATTTATCCGTACCTGACTTCAATTGTTCCAATATAATGTCGGCACCAGGAAACATCGCTTTGGCACTAGCGTCCCGATATTTTTTTGCTACTGTCCAGCGCAGATTTGCTTGAACAGGCGTGGTGTTTATATTGATGTCATGACCATAAAGACATAGACCGGCTTCGAGTCTTAATGAATCACGGGCACCAAGCCCTATTGGTTTTACTTCGGTATTTTCAAGTAACAGGCTCGCCAGTTTCATAGCGTCTCCATCATCGACTGATATTTCAAAGCCATCTTCTCCGGTGTAGCCACAGCGATTAACAAAGCATTGAATCCCTTTAAATTCGAAATCACCTGCACTTAAAAACCCAAGTCCTGCAACTTCTGCGTTAAGCTCGCTTAGAACTTTAACGGCAGCTGGCCCTT
>WLWI01001726.1_pt1 | contig 18899 bp, 17 predicted proteins | sample 6701501 | NCBI WGS metagenome assembly WLWI01 (sample SAMN12718690, study PRJNA515312) | sponge metagenome | isolation source: marine sponge | host: Mycale hentscheli | place: New Zealand: South Island, Marlborough, Capsize Point | collected 2014-11-01
TGGTGTTTGTGGGGGGGGGGGGGGGGTGTTGGTGTGGGGGGGGTGGGGGGGGGGGTGGGTGTGGGTTGGGGGGGGGGGGGGGGGGGGGGGGGGGGTTGAAGGAGTAATATGTGTTCATTTGTGGCAACACATGCTTGTGGTCTGCTACATTGTGCTGTCCTTGTTGTGCTCTTGTTCCACTGGTCATGACAAGGTATCTCTGCTCTCTCCCACGTCGTAGCAGGCTTCACTTCACACCTTTTGATATGCCTTTGATAATATTCTGAGTAGTGTTGTAATCGTATTGTGTTGTTAAAGGTGACTGACTGACTGTCCTTGATTATACTATTGAGTGTGTGGATAGCATTTCCCGTGGAAGCTTAAAATGTGAAGTTAATTAAAATGCGTATAAAGAAACACTTACGATGGCGTATTAGCTCTTACTGCTAATATAGTTCGTCTTGTATTTGTTTATCCGTTCATTCACCCACATGGCAGAGTTGTATTATAATTATAAGAATTAAGTGGTCACTTTAATCTGCACTGGATAACTCCATACTCGGTGGTGTTTTTTTTTTTTTTTTTTTTTTTTTTTTGTAAGTTTTATATTTCTGCTTCAGCTGATCTTTGTTCAAATTTTAACATTTGGAGTGTTGTGGTGAAATTGTGCAATTAGTAATGAATATTTTGTGGCGTGTTAAGTGGCTAATATACTTGCCCAGGCACTTGTGGGGATTGGTTTGTACGATGGCTTCATTCGCCCGTTGGCTTCGTTAAGTGCCAATCAATCAGTGGCCCCCTCTTGCTGAGTATAATATCATGAACTGAGTGGTGCCAGGATCCAGTGCTCATGCCTGGAGATTAAGACCGCATAGCTATCTCAGAGTGTGTTGTTGGTGTGGAGGGAGTACCAGCTTGGCAGTGTGGCAGGACAGTCAAGTTTGGCTTGACTACTGGTGGTCCTCCCCCCGTGCTTCAATTCAGGGCTGCTTTATCACTTGGTTTATGAGTACTAGAAATACATGTCTTTCACTGAGCTTCAAGGTGTTATCATGACAGTAGTCGTGTAGCTACTTGCAGAGGGTACTGTTGTTGTTGTGTGTTTTTTTTTGTTTTTTACATGCAACTTGTGGGCCCGCCCACATAAAGAGCAGGAAGAAGACGTTTGCGTGTGCGAACATCTATTGTGCGAGAACTTACCTAGTGTTGATTGCTGTACTGTTGTATGTTTTATGATCCACGTGCGTTTGTGTCATCACCGGAACTTTGCATCGTTTCGTGCTAAATGTTGGTGTGGTCATTGTGTGCTTTAAAATGTTGGCAGTGTGCATTATTTAAGTTAGTTCTGGCATTGCATCGAATTCAGTGAACTATTCTCTATCTAACAACTCAATTAAACCTCCTGCGGGTGACGTCGTGCGTGGCGGGTTGAGATTGTTGTGGGATCAGAGATTTAGTGGCAGCGAACCGTACATTCGCTACCACTTGTGCTACCTAGCTACAACCCAGACCCCACACAACTCTTGAAAATCATCCTCTTTTTTTTTTTTTTAGATTATAGTTAGGATAATGTATTATCATATCCTTGTTAGTTTTAGTGCGTACTATCCCTCAAAAGTCAACAGTAAACATAATATATTGTAATATGTTTTCTCTAATAGGTGCTTCTCTTAGTAAGATTTGGCACCCATAACTCAAATATCTCATGTATCTTGTCTAAAAATAGAATGTTAGTGATTTCTATTCCCTTCTCCCCAAATGTCATTGGGCCAATTTGTAAAGGCATGCTACAAGGTGTGTTGGAATACTTGTCTGCATGCCAGATTGGCAGGCCTCTTGTCGTTTTCCCACCACCGCAGCCAAGAAAGAGTAGTTGGTGAATCTGGATTTTGTGTGGAGCTTCTTTTTTTTTTGTGTGTGTGTGTGTCAAATTCAAGCTTCTTTTGATAAATTTAAATACATGTGGTAGCACTGATTGACTGACTGATTTCCCTAAATTAACTAAGAAAAAGTTTAAAGCATTATAAGAAGCAGCATCCATCTCTTCTAAATAAAGCCCCCCCCCCGTCGTTTGTTGTCCCCAGCTAGGTGAGATGTACTTATTAAGATTGAATCTTCTAGAAGGTCGTGAGAGAGTTGCTGGCGGGGTGGGGTGGTTGTGTCTGTTGACTGGAGGGCTATGAGAATCTCCGTACATGGTCACATTTGTAGATTAAGTGTACTCCACCACTCCCGGCTGCGTACTATTGACATTGTTTATGGTTGGGTATAGCTTGCTAGTAATAGTTTGTGTGTGTGTGCATGTGTATCTAGGGTGGGTATGTGATACCACTGGCGGTAAAATTCACACTACTTCACACCCTAATTCTAAACGTGACTTCCTGAACAAACATGTTCCTTTATTTATAAAACCATTATCCTTAATCATTTGTTTAGAGAGATTACTCGACTCTTGTATCATTATCTTTCTGTTTGTATTTCCAGTTTCAAAGATGGGCTTGCCTTCTGTGCTCTTATCCATCGCCACAGGCCTGACCTCATTGACTACGACTCCCTCAAGAAGGTGAGGACCTTTTGATGTAACTCCTTCATTTGATTAGGTGGTAGCTAGGTTTCCCTTAGACATGAGGCCTAATTAAGAGGGGTTTTTTTTCCTTTTCTTTTTCTACTCATAATTTAAAGCATTGATTGCTTTCACTTCTGATGTTTGTTCCATGATTGCTACCTGTTGTTCGTGTGTGTGTGTGTGTGTGTGTGTAACAGAGTGATGATATGCATAACCTGAACCTGGCTTTTGAAGTGGCTGAGAGGGACTTGGACATTCCCAAAATGTTGGACGCTGAAGGTAAAATAGGATACCAACTGGATAACTGCTGTGTTGATTGTGACTTTAGTATTTTTTAAATTTATTTTTGTATGTTGGGATCGTAAATCCCAACACTAGGTTTCGAAATAGTAAGGACCAGCTCTGTGATAATTCACTGAGCAGTAGAAATAAAGTTTCAATTGGTTAAATCACGATAGTAAATATAAGTACTACATGCTAGAACAATAGTAAGTGAGTAAAGTAGCGTAACTAAGGTGAATGAAAAAGTTTGTGCATTATAAACATTCACTTTGACAACTCGAGACATCGACGAAGGCGACCTCGACGTTACCCGTTCACGCAGGCGTGGTCTGGTCTGACCTAGACATTGTATGTGTGTGTCTAAAATGTCCTAGTGCAACTTTCTATTATATAACTCGGCTAAAACCTTGTGTCATTCTAATTAGAACCCACCATTCATCTGTGGTGGACTTGTATTTTCATTGCTCTACACTAGGTCAGAATCACATTCCTTTGCTTGAAACCAAGCTCCAAGTGTGCTAGTTATCATTATCTCCAATTCCAATCTGACACCTCATTGCACTGGAAATTTCTGTCACCTCGTTGAGTGGGGTTGCAGGCACAGATATTCCCACATGCAAACTTTTTTCTTTGAGAGTTTTTTTTTTTTTTTTTTTTTTTTTTTTTTCCTTTTTTTTTTTAATACACAAGCTGCTATAACAGCGTGTAATATTATTTGGCTCAAAGTGAAAGTGAATCTTGATGTTTTAACTACAAGTGTTTAGAGTTCCAGACCACTGACAGAAAACCAGTACATGGCAAATGTTGATGCGTTGGGACCGAGTTGACACTTTCACGTTTCTGTGGGGGGTTTTTTTGTTGTTGTTTTTTTTTTGTGTTGTTGTTGTTTTGTTTTGTTTTTAATTGGCACTACCTACAATACCAAAGGTTGGCAGGTCACTCTGGCGAAATTATAGTGCGAGCCCAAGAGAGTTACTGGATATTTAATAGGAAGTGACAGCAAATTTTATTTCCCAGATGGAACCATATCATTTTTCCGTTACTGTTAGCTTATGTATGTTTGTGTGTGATACAGACATTCATGCCACTCCCAAGCCTGACGAAAGGGCTATCATGACGTATGTGTCATCTTATTACCACGCCTTCTCAAGCTCCGCCCAGACTGAGACCGCTGCCAAGAGAATCGGCACAGTCCTTGGAGTCAATCAAGAGAACGAACGCATGATGGAGGAGTATGAGGAGATGGCCAGCAATGTAAGATGTGGTGGTCTCTAATTAGGGATTATTAGAAACAACTTCAAGTTATGGTCGTAGTGGGCTCTGTTTAGGAATAATATAGGCACAGCAATGTAGGGTGTAATGGGCTTACTCTGTTAAAAAGGATTGGTTAAGACCAGCTGTGTTGGTACCTGTACACAATGGTATGGATGAAGGAATATGGGAGGTGGAGGGCTGGTTAAAAAGAAAAGAATATGCAACAGTTAATTTCTAGAATTTATACTAGCTGGAAAATCTAGAAGAGACAGTGGATCAAAAACGGCCATGGTGATTCAAAGTGTTAGCTTTGCATGACTGAATAACAACCTGTCACTATTTTTTGTTCCTTTTCTTCACATTCTCAACTACACTCGTTAAGTCTACAGAGACATAACAATGGGTGTTTGTCATCCTAAAAGTAAGGGAGGGATCCTTTTTTGTTAGTCATTCGCACCTGGAGCAATGGTACACAAAGTTTGGGAGAGTGGTATTGTTATTAAGCTGGTTGTTATTGAGGTCACTCCTAAGCAATCTCACGGCCCGTGTTTGCATTTTGGAGCCTGCGCTGTTTGTAGATTCTGCGTCACTAATCGTTCGGTGAAAGATCGGTGTAAACCAACCCTGGCAGTGAGGCTGTGGTTAGTCTTCGTGGACAGTTTGTTGCCTTATAAGGGAGAAACGCGCGATTGTTTATTGTTTTTCTTTCACTTGTGTGATGTTTGCTTTGCCTGTCAGGTGCATGGCAGCGGTTTCTTGTGTACCTTGTACAGACATTCGGTTGTGGCTTGTCTATTTTCTCTGAAAGTGCACATATTTAGTTTAGGATAAAGTAAATGGATGATGATGGGATTCATAATTGTAAGCCCAACAAAATGTCTTCTTATAGTGCATGTATTCCTAGAGGGAGGGAGGAAGGTAAGAGAGAGAGGAGTTAAGGGAGTTAGTATTGTGGTGTGGATATTACTGTTCTGTAGAGCTGAATATAAGGGAAGCAAAGGTGGCATTTGCCTGTGCTGAAAAAAAAAATTCACCCCTTGGTATATACTTTTCGGTACTTTACTTAGTTACAAGAAATGAGCAGAGTTTGCATGCTTTTAAGCTCTGCAATAGTCTCGTGTACACAACAGATTGTGTCTGTATTTCAATACCATTGCCCCTCCTGCTAAGCAAGGAAAGTTTCATTTCCCCGCTCTCTCTATCTAAGAGAGAGAGATTCATTTTCCCCCTCCTGATTCGTTTTTCTGTGTGCAGCTTTTGATTATGCACTGTTCTTTGTGTTTGTGTAGCTGCTGCAATGGATCGCAGAGACCTTGCCGTGGTTGAATGACAGGACTCAAGAGAATGCCCTCCCCGAGACGCAAGCTCGCTTGGAGGAGTTCCGCCAGTATGCTACTTCCACCAAGCCCCCCAAGGCTGAGGAGAAGGGAGCCCTGGAGACGCACTTTCACACTCTGCAGACTAAGCTCCGGCTCAGCAACCGGCCTGCGTACGTACCAACAGAGGGCAAGCTGGTGTCCGATGTGAACCACGCTTGGAGGCAGCTGGAATCGGCAGAGAAAGCCAAGCAAGAATTCATCTTGAGTGAATTGAGGAGGTACGCGGTGTAAAGTAGAAGTAGTGGATTTGGCAGAGATTAAAAGTTAGTAGGGCAGAGTGTAATTAATTTATTGTTGTTGTTGTTTTTCCTATATTTCAGGCTTCAGCGTCTGGAGCATCTTGCAGCTCGATTCGATCACAGAGCAAACAACATGGATAAGTGGATTGAAGGCAAAGAAGAACTTCTTTCAAAGGATGACGATATTCAAAATGGCAACTTGGCGGAAGTCATGGTAAGCATCTCTGGCTGCTGTCTTCAATAGACAAGCTTGCTAACTGTAGCTGAATGAACCGAACAGGAATGTATCGCTTATTCCAATATTTTCTGAGCAGCAAAATTGGTTTCATTCATCATAATGTCAGGTAGACAAGATTTTAATGTCCTGAAGGCTTTAGACTGTAGCATCCCACGCACAGTGAGGGCGCTACTCAAGGCCTGAGGGACTCTAAATACGGTAGTTCACGTCATCTGCGCAGCACTTAACTAATTTAAAACTTAGCGGCTATTCCCAACAATGCGATCAATAGTGAAGCACTAAGATGGGCTCTCTGAAAGGCCTTAGGAATTAGAAGTTCTCTGTCACAATACAGAAACTATACCAGCTGTGGTCACACTTATCTTAGAGGTTGTCTCAATCCTTCATATTTATGACAAGAATTTTTTTTAAAAGCACATCAACAACCAGTATTTGAATGACTCTGACCATCTCTATGGCAAAGAGAATGGAATTAATTGTATTTTTTGTTATTCTGTGAGTTATGGAATGAAATATAAGTGTTGCATATATTTCAGGCATTGAAGAAAGTTCACGAGACGTTTGAGAGCGACATGTCTGCCGAGATGTCCCGTGTGGCCCAGCTTGAGAGCATCTCGCAGGAGCTTGAATCTCTCAATTACGCCAACAGCGACAGCGTGAATGCACGCCTCGAGGGCATCAAGGAAACTTTGTCCAACCTCCAGAACCTCTCTAATGACCGCAGTGCAAGGATTGATGCTGGCATTGAGGCCCAGCAGAGGTTGGACGGCTTACGACTGGAATATGCCAAGTTGGCTGCAGTAAGTAACACTTGCTCCTTTGGTGGTGATGAGTGGGTTGCAAGGTTTAAAAACAACAATTATGATTTTGCATTCATATAGGGTGATTTTTTGTCCTGAAAATGTGGCTTTGCATAACTAGCCTTTGTGTGTGTGTGTAGACATTCAACAACCGCATGGACAACACTCTGGACGACTTGCAGGAGAATTTTGTCTGCCATTCCATTGCTGATGTCGAACAGATGCAGGCTGAGTTTGAGGAGTGGAAATCAGGTCCATTGGATGAGGCCAACACAACTTACAATGAAGTCAATGCACTTACTTCTCAGATGGCTGAACTAGGGTCTACTGACAACCCCTACTCCACTCTCACTGCTGAGGTAATGTGTGTGTGTGTGTGTGCATAAAGGTAAATTTAGCATTATGATTTTTCTGTTTATCCTGTCAAAGCCTCATATTTTCACTTTACTGAAGATTAAAGGTGATATGGTGTGATTCCGGTTGCAACGATTAAACTACCATGAATACTTTTGGCGGGGGGGGGGGGGGGGGGGGGGAAATTTTTTTTAAAATTTTTTTTTTTATTAATTTTTTTTTTTTTTTTTTTTTTTTTTTTTATTTTTTTTTTTTTGTTGGGGGTTTTTTTTTAAAAAACAAAAAACCAAAAAAAAAAAAAATTTTTTTTTTTTTTAATGTGGGGGGGGGGGGGGGGGGGGGGGGGAGGGGGGTTTTGGATGAAATTATTATTAAAATTTTTTATTTAATTAATTTATTTATTTATTTTCCCTTCTTCTCTTGCAGCTGATCTATGACAAGTGGTGCAAGATACTTGATGCGGTGCCCGCCAGGGAGATGTCCTTCATGGAGGAGCTTGAGAGACAGAAGAGCAACGAGGAGTTGCGCAAGCAGTTTGCCGAGATGGCCATAGAGGTGGGAGCTTACATTGAGGCCCGTAGTGCTGCTCTGGCGGAGCTCAGCATGCAAGGCAAGGATACGATGGAGGAACAGCTGGAGGCTCTTAAGAACTTCCAGACCGAGACTGTTAGCTATCAGGCCAAGTTGGATGAAGTGGAAACTTCAAACCAGGTCAGTTGGTGTCGTGTTGTTAAAATATAAAAAAATAAAATATAAAAAAAAATTTTAAGCAACTTCGAAAAATTAGTGATTGTGTCTGTTTGAAATTGTATAATCAGTTGTTCTTTAGCCATACGTACATCACTGCAGTTTGTTGTTGATGTTTGCTTAGACATTGGAAGAAGCTCTGATCTTTGATAACCCACACAGCGAGTATACCATGGAAGCCCTCCGAGCCAACTGGGGTCAGCTTATTGCCGCCATCAACCGGGCTCGCAATGAGACTGACAACCAGATCCTCATCAGAGACTCCAAGGGTCTCACAGAAGAGCAGATATCCGAGTACAGAAAGTCCTTCAACCACTTTGACAAGGTGAGGGTTAATGTTGTTATGTACTTAACTAGCAAGTACCCACTACACAGTGGCGCATGATGCCCTGAGGTATTTTTGTTCATTGTTATCCTTTACCACTTGGTTAAGGCTACATCAGTTTCCCTCTCCTGCTTTTTTCCTGAACTTTCTCAGCTTTTCTTATCCCCCTATCTTCCTTCCTCAATTCTTTCTTTTTGAGTCCTAGATTCCCTCTTACTCCTTTGTCTACCTCTCCTGCTTCTGAATCTCACTGCCCTTCTATCATGATTGTGAACTTTTTGCAAAACTTTAGCCTTGACTTACACTGCCTTTCCTTGTCGATTCCACTCGCTTTTTAGCTACAATTAATCGCCTTTTACTGAATGTGATGACACTTTACCCATTCAGCAAATGGCAAATGTTGGTGCTTACCAAGCTCATGAATTATTCATGAATGTATATATATATATACACTGACAGACAGGCGCATTATTGTGTTGATGGTGTATTTTGGCCAGTGAAATATAGGGATTTATTGTTGATTGTAATTTGTTTGTTTGTTTTTGTTATTGTATTGTCATATATCATGATCCCATCTTTTATAAATTCAGAACCAAAATGGACAACTTGACAAGAATGAGTTCAGGTCTTGCTTGCTCAGTTTGGGCTACAAGCTTGGAAGTGATCCCGTAAGTTGCATTTGGTGTATATTCACCCGTGGAACTTGTTAATTGAAACTTCCTATTAACAGACGAGTGACCCAGTTTTTGACAAGATCTGGGAAGACATTGATCCCAACGAGACTGGCTACGTCACATTTGAGCAGTTTGTGGAGTTTATGACACGCGAGACTGTGGATCAGGACACTGCCGATCAAGTGATGAACTCGTTCAAGATCTTGGCTGGAGATAAGGTAAATGTAATTTGTTATTATTATGTTATTGTTATTATAGTTTCTTTGTGTGTGTGTTTTTTGTTTTTCTTTTGTTGTTGTTGTTTTCCACTCTTTCTTTTAGCCATACATCACTGCAGATGGGTTGCGCCGTGAGCTACCTGCTGATCAGGCAGAATACTGCATCCAGCGTATGGCTCCTTATTCAGGTCCTGATGCCGTTGAGGGAGCTCTGGATTACATGTCATTCTCTACTGCCCTTTACGGACAGAGCGAGCTTTAGTCATCTTTTCATTTTATAACTGGATCCTTTTATAATTTTTTTCTCCACCTTTAGTTAAACTGTTGAATATCATGTTATTATTGCTATACTGATCCCTTTTTCTGTTCAAACTAGTAAGTTAGCTTAGAACTTGGCGTTGTGATTACATTACACATTTATTGTATATGTTGGTTTGTTTTGTTGATGACATGTTTATAATAAAGGTTTAGAAAATGTATTTAAACAGTGTGGTGAGCATAAGTGGAAGTTGTGAGGTAGAGGTGAAGTTTGGACTGTTTATACAATTCACTGACCGCAAACAAACATTTCTTTGTTCAACCTATGTATGTATCCACAAGGAATGGATTTTGTGGAATTTATCCTTGGTGATCAGAACTAATTGATTTCTCAGCAATGCATTTTACTCGGGCTACCATATTGGCAACCTAGCTTGTGATTTATATGGGTTTCACCTGGCCAGACCCTTTACCTAATTCAGAATTTGCAGTTGGGAAAAGGGGTCTAGCCCTGCCTCTGATGCCTATTATAATATTTTTGTTGGTGAGAAGAAAGCTGGGGATAAATATAAGTGGCATACTAGTGATACTGAATGCACTGTGTAAACGAAGTTGTTGTTCCAGTCTCTACATCATACTTGGTCTCGAGTGCCCCCCCCCTATAATAGCAGGATGGTGCACCCCTTTGGCTATGCCTCATCATAGGTGGCCGAAGTGGTTTAAAGTTGAGGGACTCTATAAAATCAACTACAGAAACCTTAGGTTATTAATGAGCTGTGGCAGTCCATGCTTGTCAGGAAGAGACAGGCCACATCTTTTCTTACCCAGTGTCTCAAACATACTTTAATCAAGTCTTAATCTCTTAGCTCAACTCTTTTGACTTTGGGATACTGGAATGATTCTAGCAACTGACATGTCAGTATGTGCCTTACAACACATCTACTACTGACTACTGCCTTAGGTTTTCTATGCTGCAGTTGATATGAATTCATGCAGTCTAACGCTGATCTGATCACACAGTGGGAGACTTAGTGTGGGTATGGTTCAAGTTGATTGACATGTGTAGCTACCCTGCTACTAGGTGCTTGTAATAAAAATAAATTTCACTATCCAAAAGTTGGGGGGCTCTGCCTCCTCCTACCTATCCAAGTTAGGGGGCTGGAGCCCCCTGAGCCCCCACCTTCCGTCGCCTATGCATATTCCCCCCTCACCACTCCTGCCTACTCACTTCTCTCCAGGATAGAAAATTAGATCATTAACAGGCATTAATTGAAAACTAATGTGCCAGTTGTTGTGTAAGTCAATACAGGACACTAAATGTACAATATAGTAAAACTTCATACAAAGGGCCTCCATAAAGAAAATTGACTTGACATCATCACAGCCAACACTAGGAGCATGATATCTACCTCCTCTTATATAAAAACAGCCAAACTCTTCCATAACACAGCTGCAATAGATCTTATTACTGATCTGCCAACATAGCTCTTGTTCCCACAGAAGTCGAATATTTGCCATACGCAAGTTCATTTGTGGTGACTCTATCTCCACAAAATGCATGCTTAATCTTGATATGTAAAAACTACTTCAATTCTTATCATATAATAGTCGAATCCACATTAAATGTAACCCACATTTCATCCACTGAAATTGGCCTGGATGAAGGAGCTTCAGCATCATCTTCGTCGATCATCACAAAGCTGGTCAAAATTACATGTTCATCTGACAATATTATATCGCAAATGCTGAATTTGGTTTCACAGCACGTACTTGTATAGCAGCAGAATAGTGCATAGTGCATACTGCTAAAAGTATTTGGAATTGCCGTGAAGTATAGACTGAAGAAGTTCCATTTCAGTAACCACTGATGGTAAGTATAACCAAGGCATGTAAGCGAGTTAAATAAAGTGAGAAACAAACAAACAAATGTTTTACAGACATTATATAGTTGTCATTTGTTGTTGTTTTTCTCACTTTATTTTACAGACATTATATTACATATAGTTGATTTTATGATTACATTTACAAGTTCAACCAATTTCTGATATTAAGTCTAGTGTTACATCAAGGAGCTAAGTAGCTACTATAACCCTCTAATGAAAGCATACTGAGTTATATCAATGTCTGTCTGTCTCATTATTATTATTATTGTTATTATTATTATTGTTATTATTAGTATTACTACTATTACTACTATTACTACTACTAGTGGTGTAATGACACATAATTGAAAGAACTAGCCTAGCAGCTAGAGCAGAGGAACAAAAGCTGGAATAATATCACTATTTAGCATCCCACCAGCTCTTCCAGCCAGTGGCAACAGAAACCTCCGGAGTAATAGAATAGACCCAAGCTCCCTTTCCTTTTTGAAGTCACTGGGAGATCGCCTGGCCAGTGCCAGAGGCTATCTATAGCAGTACAAAGAGAGAACTGTGTGGCCATCTTGGGGACTATCAGCAGCGCCGAATGATTTTATTGCAACCTATTACCCTACTCAGTATTTCATTTCATCATAGCAGTAACTTTTATTGCTTTGCCTTGTTTAAGTAAACATATTCTAATTTTGGTTGGACATAGCTTCTAGTTATAATATGAGACATAATACACCATAAATTAAACAAATTCATACATAAGTGATGGTCGCCCCTCCAGACATGGAAAACTTTTCTACAGGCAAATGCTAATGTATTGTGGGTACAAAATAAAATTGTTGAATGACGTGTAATTGATATACTGTTCTACTAGGCCACTGGGTTGATACTTTACCCAGATGATGGTTGTGCTGCCATTATGGGTGAGAATTTAATTAGAACGTTTGTGCAACTGAGCCTTCAATCATTAGCGACGGATGCTCACTGGATGTACACAACACTGACATTACAGCGAATTCTCAGAGTAAAAATGCAGACGACTATAAACGTTATGGCGGCGCGCTTGCACTAGTTATTTATAGCTCAAACGCAATGACGTCAGACTTACGTCAAGTGCAATGTGCATCTTTGATACACACGAACCCGTCAAGTAATAAAATGGCTGATAGCAGCGAGATTTCAAAAGTGTATGGACACTAGAATTCTTACGTATTGACAACCAGATTTTATTCGGTGTGTTTGAGTGACCAGGAAGTGAAAGCGTAACTGTGCTACGCCTCTAAAGATTCCCATTTATACCTACCCTTCCACGTCATTTAGGTCTGTTGTGTTTGTCTCTTGAGTGCCAAAAATGGGAGCTTTTCTACCAACTCCGAAGACTGAAAAGCAATTTGACTCTGGGGAGAAGAACGGGCTTAAATATGCCCTTGTTGCCATGCAAGGGTGGAGAGTTGAGATGGAAGATGCTCATACTATCAGCATTGATGATTTAGGAAAGGACACTTGCTTGTTTGCAGTATTCGATGGCCATGCGGGGTCAAAAGTAGCAAAAAAAGCATCAACTGAATTGTTGGCACAATTGAAACAGTTGAATAAGGAAGAAGATTTTGGTAAGAAAATGAAGAAAGGATTCAGGAAATTAGATGAAGAATTGAGGTCATTGAATGACCGTAGTGGCTCTACGGCCTTGGTGTGTACAATTACACCTACTCAAATCATATTCTCAAACTGTGGGGATTCTAGAGGTTTTCTTTGTAGCTACAAAGACGACGAGGACAAAGACAACGAGGACAAAGATGGCAAGGTCAAGAATATAATCAAATTTTCCACTGAGGATCACAAACCATACAACGATAAGGAACAGGCAAGAATAGAAAATGCTGGTGGCACCGTAATGATGCAAAGAGTGAATGGATCGTTGGCGGTTTCAAGGGCACTGGGAGATTTTGATTACAAAAGTGCGCCAGGTTTGGATGCCTTTGAACAAATGGTATCTCCGGAGCCAGAGACCGAAATCATCGAAAGAAGTGAAGATGACAAGTTTGTGCTTTTGGCCTGTGATGGAGTTTATGACGTCATGGCTAATGAAGATATAGCAGATTTTATCTTAGGAAGGCTGAAAACAGGAATGGATATAAAAAAAATATGTTCTCAACTCATCGATATCTGCTTGCATAAGGTGATTTTGACAAGTGGGTGGCAAAGTTTATTGAAAGAGGTGGAATTATAGCAAAATGGGTCAGATAGAAGTACTTTATGATTCTTGCATGTTTGTTTGGAAAGTTTATTGGGGTCTGTAAAGAGTGTCAATTATTAAGTACATTCTCAATTTTCTTGCTTCTAATACTCCTTTGAATAGTTGTACGAATCTAAACTATAAAATTTTAGATATAAGTGAACATAATAGTCTTTTTTTTTTAAACTTATCGTTCCAGCTGATGAAGATCCTACAGGATCGAAACATCTTGATAAAATTAAACTTCAATACTACGATAACTTCAAAAAAATAAGATTACTATGTTCACTTGTTAATATTGACGTAGTAGTTAAAAATGAATTTGTACAAAATTTTAGATAGTTCCATTAGGTAGTAATGATGTACTTTTTTTTCTAAATTTTACTTTTTTTTTGTTGTTGCACATATCAAGGGCAAGCTAGCTCAAGTAGGGTATAAACAAAGTTAGTTATTCACAAGGAAAACGTCCAATTAGAAGGGTATAGCTCTCAACTCACACGCAGACTTGTAGTAGAAGAGACTCTTCTGCTAACATTAATTTTAAGTTATTGAAATTTAGCTAATTTTAGCCAGCTATTACAAAATCCAGCTATTACAAGTTCAATTCTTTATCCAACTCAGGAGTGATTGTAGTTCCTGCATCAATTCACACAGGTTAGTCTTTCTTAACTACGAGAAAACCTTGATAGCCATTTGTTCCTGCTACGACAGGTTGTGTGTTGGTATGATTTATTGTGGTAAAGCCATAGCAATTACATGCTGGAGTTTATTGTAGTTTTCAAAAGGGTTGATATTTAAAGTCCTGGATTATGTTTAGACTTGTGCATATTGTGGTTAGTGTCGAAATATAGCCTTAATTTAGGTGGGAAAAAAGGCCTCTCTTGCATTACAAGGAAGAATTTATACTAAATATACGAAACATGCCCAATTTTCACCTAATACTATCGCTCATTCTCATTAAGTGAACTTGCCCATACGGGTATTTGTTGAAGCCAAACTCAATGCGGAATGTAGCTTCTGTTAATACTATATTGTAAACCAGTAGTAGAGAAGTACAATTGTGGTTTCTCTATACTATAAGACAGCAAAGTGTGGTACATCTGTTGTAAAGAAAAAAGTTTGTTTTGTTAGTAGCTTCCAGTAATGGAGACAGTACAGTGTCTGGTGGGTGTGTTTTACAGAACCTTCGTAGTTGAATAATTATTTGGTGTTTTTCCCAACGGTTAGCTCATTGTTGCCGTAAATTGTATGTAGAGAGTTTTTTTTATGGAATTGAAAGTCGTTCCTTAATTTTTTACTCCTTAAAAGATGTTTGATGATTTGCAATGTTTGTATGTGTGCATGTCTGTCTGTCTGTCTGTCTGTCTGTCTGTCTTACAGAACAGCAGAGATAATATGACAGTGATACTGGTCACTTTTCCTGGTGCCCCTCGTTGTGATGAGAAAGCTGCAGAGAAGGTTTGAAATTACATTTCAAATTTGTAATTGTGATTAGTATGTGTGTTTTTTAGATGGAACAAGAACATGACAAGATGAAAGAGGAAATCAAAAAATATGTGAAGGGTGAGTTGGTGAAGGGTAGCTGGTAGTCAATAATTATGCCTCCTGAAACTTCACACTTTACCCGCTAGGCTAGCTTAGTCAGCATTACTGAAATCCTACAATAACTAGCAGTAATATACTTTGCTTTATATTGCTCCCCACCCCACTCCCCCTGCCTTCCTTCCCCCAATTTATAATACTTACTTTTTCCATTCAAGTGACACTCATTCCAATCACTACTGTGAGCTTGGCTATTCTTGATTGCCCATACTAGCTTTTGATTTGCTTTGCTTTAATCGTAAAGTTATTAGCACAGAAAAGAACCATAATTATACTCAAGAATAACTGTACACATCAACTTAATAATATTGGCGATGTGGTAAATATGATAGTGACAGTAGTCATTGGTTGTAAATATTGAGTTATCCGAAGACCAATTACAGTTTGCTAACTCTTTCTGAACAGCTTCAGTTAAGACTTATAGAAGATAATGAAAGGCTTGGTTGGCTGAATGACTCATTGCTGGAGTCAGTGGATATGAAAACTGGTAAAGTATTGGGGAATCACATTAAGCGGTCAGCCTGTACTGCATCAATCGTTTCTAACTGATTTATGGCTGCTTGGCTAGCTTACTAGTTGCTAACACATCACTAAGAGTAGCAATAGTAGTAGTAGTGGTAGTAATAATAATGATAGTAGTGGTGGTAGTGTTAATAATAGTAGCAGTAATAATAGTAGTAATATAACAATAATAGTAATAATGACAGTAACCAGAGCACCAAGGGTGTGAACCCTCAGCGCATTAGTACACAATTAAGATTTCTTTGGATTACTTCCAACTTCTAACTACCAAGGACGCACACGGTTAAGAGAAAATATGCGAACTATAAGTGATCACATGACTGCTGTATGACGTAAACCAATGTACGTGAAAGGTAAGGGTCGTTGTATCTAGCTTGCGCTTGTTGAAGCTTCTGACTCTCTTGTTATTGTTGTATTGATGTTTGTTTACTCTTGATATAGGTGGGCTCTTTTTAGAACCAATACAAACTTTTTAAAATTGCTCGCGTACTCGTAGTACGAGATATGGGGGTGGGGCTATTTCTTAAGAATTGCGAGTGGAATTGAAGTTCCAAATTTTGTATGAATCTAATAATGAGAATGACACAAAATTTTTACACACGGGTAAACCCCAAAAAAATGAACTGCACCACAACGAGAATTTTTCAATATCTTATAAATAGAACGAATATATCATAAAGTAATATTGAAATGGATAAGAACTCGTTGTCTTGCAGTAGAGTATCGGCTCGGCTAGTAGTGCACCAAATTGCGGAGCTCCAACTTACCGCACCGCTCTAAAAAAGTGCTACAAAGTTTTATAACCAGGCCCCGATATTTCCTCCAGATTCGCTCTAAAATTAGTGAGCGGCACCTTCGGCAGGTACTTTGTCCTTGTGTTGTAGTGGAGAAGCCCCTGTAAGTATACAATAGTAGTAATCGTGCATAGCAACCATCAACAAAAAATTGCGTAGGCGGTGTGCGGCCACCCTTTAACTGAATGTTTTTTGCTATGTTACCTTGCTCGTTATCACTGTACGACTAGTATGGAGCCTGATTGATTACACTTAATAGTATGTCCAAGTTGAGCTGGTCACAAGAAAAACTTGAATAACTTTAGAACGGAAGCAGCTATGCATCCGGGGTTTGCACCATTGGAAGGCTTGCGCCGAAGTGGTTAAAAATATTCAATATTCCCTCAGTAAACTCCAAAACCGGAGGGAAAGTGCTATTCCAAAACTCAATACAAAAGTCTATGGGAATAGAAAAAACCACAGCTTTCCCGCTCTACAAGCGCCCGAATTTTGTCATATGGTTCGGTGCAATCGATCGCGTGTAAAGTTTTCAATGAGCTTGTAAACAACGAACTTGTCCCTTCTCCTGTGAGTACTTTCTAGCCTTGTACTCCATTATTAGTGTACGCTATGAGCGCCAAAGGGTCTTTAGTTGTTGCGTCTAGGATACAGGTAAGTCTAATGGGCAGGTAGATTTAATTTTTATAACTGTAACAACTAATGCCGAGCTGTAAATAGAAATAATGCCAACACTTTAGCTAGCAGAGTGTAATATGTCTAAGGCTCCTGTGGTTATTCTTAGTGTCAGTAATAAGCTACAATCAAACATATCCCAATTGTGTGATTGTTAGATCTTTTTATGCAGATTTCTGCAACTGTAATTTTATCTGTTCTCCAAAAAGTGTGCCCTAAGTGTTCGTGTAACATGCATGTCAAAGTCCTAATGCTCCTGTGGTTATTATTTTTCTACTAAGCCAAGGTTAATACTAAAGCCAGAGAATGCCATGAAGTCCTCAGAAAGTCATAAAAACCGTATGGCTGAGTGTCAAGCGTGTAAAGAAGCTCTAGAAAGTGTGGATCAGTCCCAGGAGCTTAGAATGGCTGATTCTAAATGTCATGCCCATGAAAAGGCCCTTGAAACTCCTAAAGAATCCCAGAGAGGCAAGCAGACATGCAAGCAATTCCCTAGCTAGATAAGTTAAAATTCATAAATAGAACCAAATTAAAGTTAAGAATTTTTTTATTCAACAGTAGTGACTTGTTTCGTAATTTATTGCATTTTTAAAAACTAACGCTGAGGGTTTGTACTCTTAGTGATCTAGTTATTGTTATTACTATTATTATTATTATTATTATTATGTTGTTGTTATAAATCTTGATACAGAAGTCCAACAAAAAGCTACTGATCCTATGGACCTGGATTTTTTAACGGTTTGGGGAGAACTTGAAAAAAAAGTTGACAGTGATCACAATGGTTTGCCTCCGGAGTTTTATCTCCTGTAAGTAGTGAATTTTATTTATTTATTTTTTTATTACGCCTCAGCACATTTTATTTTCATGTTTCTTGCTTAGAAAACATTTTGTAGGCATTGGCTGACATGTATTGTTTTAGGACCTTTACTGACAATTAATTTTCCTCCTGTTTTTACCTCAATCTATTCAATTAGCCATAAACTCTGCCCTCCCTCTCCCCCACCCCCCCCCCCCCAACCCTTGTCTCACTCCATCCTACAAGATACTTTATCCTTGCATTCTCATACAACTTATAGGTACAATGAAAACAGCTTATTGTAATACTCCAGTGAAAAAGTAAATAAAAGGAATTTTATTCTCTAGATGAACAAAGTTATACCATAATTATGTAGCACCCAATGCAATGAAACTTTCACACTATCTGACGAGTTCCATGCTTAACCTGTTCATTTGCTAAATTGTTATAATAATAAAAAAAAGAACTGCAATTAATAAATAAACAGCTTCTATATCTGGTACTGGGCTAATGTAGCTATGCAGACTCCAGTGAAAAAGTTAAGAGGTATTTTCTACCTATATTTCATGCCATGACTGACATTTTGTTTGTTTTAACATCTTTATTATTTATACGTGCCAGGAAAAACTTTGCCTGTGAAGAGGTGGAAAGAATGCGTACGGAAAAGTTTGGACTGGACAGAGAAAACAGCTTCAACAGAGAAGACAGTGATCCACTTGGGGCTCCAGGTCGAGAGTTTGAGAACTTGTCGTCAGGATATAGCGAAGTGCGTTGTTTGAGGAGGAAGTGAGGAGTTAGAGGCAGGATTAGGGAGGAAGTCACTTATGTTGTATATAGGAAATAAGAGAAGTGTTATTGTCCAAACAACAAAAAATATTGTCTCCTCATCAGTTTATAATTGAATTGATAAGCAACATTTGTTCTTATGAGATGAAGGTGATTCATTCTGACTTTTATGCTCCCCTCCCCCCCAAATGTGATGGATGTAATACATACACAATATGGGGGAAAGAAATGATTCTAGCTCCACCAAAATATCTTTCTAATTTTAGTCTTACTGATAAGTTGTATTTATCGAAGGTGTGGGGTCGGG
>WLWI01001727.1_pt1 | contig 18898 bp, 19 predicted proteins | sample 6701501 | NCBI WGS metagenome assembly WLWI01 (sample SAMN12718690, study PRJNA515312) | sponge metagenome | isolation source: marine sponge | host: Mycale hentscheli | place: New Zealand: South Island, Marlborough, Capsize Point | collected 2014-11-01
TTGAAACAAAAAAAGTTAATTTATTTTAAAATTTTCTCCCTAAACCCCCCCCCCCCCCCCCCCCCCCACAAAATTGTTTGTTTCACCACACATTCAATAAGGCTATTTATGCTCTGAATATTATGCATACCACTTTTTTACCTGCTCCCCCACCCCACACTGTAACATTGAGTTTTTGTCGATAATTATTCTTACACTTCAGAGTTGAATCGCACCAAAGTCTGTGACTGAGACAGTGTATAAATCTCGGGTGTCCTTGAGCACCTAGCTTTCATATTTGATGGAGCAGCTCTTCAGGTAGGTCTTCTCTGCCTGTAGTAAATAAAGTAGGTCTATAAAGAATAGAAATAAAGATAGACAGCCATAGCAGCCAAGCTAATTTTGTGGTTAAGCGACCTTTACCAAGTGTGCCAGCACCCAACACCTATGTATAACTGCCATGTAAAAAAAGCATGGGCAAGTAATAGAAAGAGCTGATAAGTGGTTGAAAAAGCTGACAAGTGAGTGAAAATTTGAAAATTGGCTGTTTGGCACAATTTGACCACAAATTAAAAAAAAAAAAAAAGGTGGGGGGGGGGGGGGGGGGGGGGGGGCACATCGGAGGAGAGGAGTCACAATGTTTTATATCAGCCATGTCTTAATTAAGAAGCCAGGACACCCAGGTGATATTGTATATAGCACTAACAGCTAACACAGGACAGCTGGAGTCCAAAACATAAGGTAATTAGGGCACAAGAAAGTTGAAAGATATGGTACAAGTCAAACACTTTCAAAATACCTCTCAATTTTCCAACCCAGAGGTATTTACTCACTCTCTCACCTTGTTGAGGAGACCAAATCCAAGATTATGAATGGCCTGAGTCTTCCACTCCGGTAATGGGGGGCTGAAAGAGATGACATTGGCCTTGAGCACGCCCAGTGGAGCAGACACAATAACCGCATCAGCTCGGAAGACGTTAGTAGACGCATTCTGAGTGGATCGACAGTGTACCTCCACACCTGTCAATACCACAATATAGAACTACAATGACCACTCTGAATACAGTAGGTATCGAACACTGAAGTTGTTTTAACTGTACCAGATATGTGTGAACAGCTCTTAAGGACTACTACTTTTGAACTGAACGTTCTTAGCGCCAGGCATGGGGATGGCCTTGAGTATAACGCACTATTCTCTGAGAGCCAAGAGCCAGCAATTTCTCTTCTGTTTCAGATGCAACAAGCTTGCAGGATGCTAAGCCAAAGCCTAATGGAATGCAAATATAACTTCCTAGTCCCCCCATACAACCCAGCGACAGTCATTGATAAAAACTAAAATATTGGATGTTGCCACTCAGAAAATTGTGTGTGCAGTCTATTTACCACATACAATAATATTCAATATAAGTCTTTCTTTGTGAGGTTTTTCAAGTTTTTTTTCCTTCACCATTAATTGAAACATTCAGACTAACACACCACAATTAATCATTACAGAATTGTAAAAACCTTCAGAAAATCGAAAGTCCCTTTTTTATTTTAAGAATGGCATGTGGCAGTGGCAAAACAAGCCACTGCAACCACCTCAGGTCGTGGTCACCTGTCCTGGCATACTGTCACGGGGATGAACAGAAACCATTGGGTACAAACCAACCTAATTCACACACAATGTGGTCCCAGTCATGGTATACAAGCCACCAACAAATAAAAATATGACGCTAGAGGAATCCCCCCATACTTTATCCTATCCTAACTGCTGCCACATTCCATGGCCCAGTGTGACCATAAAATAAATTAAACCCTGTAGCACATGGTACAAGGCCTTCAGCATTCAATTACTAGAACAGAGAGTGGCCAAGTGGAGAACAATATACAACCCTTTACTATCAACTAGATCATTTACTTCACACACACACACACACACACACACACACACACACAACTCCCTTGCCATCAGTGTTGTAGTGAACTGCTGTGGCCTCCGTATTGAGCCTCACGTCCAGTCCTTTCACCAGCTGCTGGGGGAGGTGGTCGTACCCGTCCGGACACGCCAAGTGAGAGCCAGTGAACTCAAACTCGTCGTCCTGGTCCCAGTGCTTCAGAGACAGCTTGGACAAAGGAGCAGCGTTGGCAAACTCCAAGTTGGCAAAATGCCAGTCCAAGATCTGCCGGTCTCTTGGAGACAGGTACACTGCCCTAGAGGATAGAACAACAGAGAGAGAAGAAGGGGGGGGGGGGGGGGGGTGCTAGCAAGGCTTCAGCTGCAGTAACTCGCGCCTGTCACTCACGGTAACTGTGTGTCCTCCGCCTCGTCCAACTTGTTCTCCAGTTCCTGCCTTTGCTCACACAACTCGTCGTACACACGGAATAGCTGCACCAGCTCCACCTCCGTGGACTGCTGCACAAACTCTTGGTCTTCCATGCTGACCAGCCCCACCCACAACAAACAAGCATTATAAACATTCCCCAGGAAGATCACGCCCTGCTTACCTGGCCCCTGCATTCAACAGTCTGTCCTTCCTCTTACTGGACTGCTTGATCTTCTTCTCCACCTCAGTGATCTTCATTTGGACCTCCTTCAGCTCCTCCTGGGTGCTCACTATCGTTTTCAGGTGCTCCTTCAGCTTCTCTCTGGTGTGCTTCTCTTGAAGTCTGTATACAGTCATAACTATATATAAAGTATACTCATCACAAATCTCGAATCAGCCTCATTTCTCTCGCAACTTTGGTATGTATGGAGAGCAGTGAACTTGTCTAAATACCCCCCTCCCCCCAACAAATTTTCCACGATAGAACAATACTACTACTACTACTACTACTACAAATAATAAAGTTTCAGTAACTCGCACAACCTCCATAGAAGAGTGGGGAATAAGGAACAGAAAACAAGCCAACAAATTCAGTTTTGAGCTGCTGTGTCTGCAGGTGAAGCAACTTTCATGAGGCTACAGTGTGGTCACATGGCCCATAACAACCATCTGCTCTTACAACAAAACAGAAAAAGAAACAGCAAAACCAAAAAGAAACAAAAAACAAACAAACAAAAACCAACACTAGACTGTAACATAATTGCATTGTTATTCATTGTTTCTTCTACCGCTACAAACTCAAAACGATTTATGCAACTCAGAATGTTAACTTTCATTTAGTCCCAGCGCTTGTATTTAACATCAAATGAACAAACTACCAGATTGTTAAACAATGACTTTCAAAACAAAGCAAACCTACAAACCACACTAAGCCCTGCAATTGTTGAAAAGCATGTTATTTCCTATACTCCATTACTCTTCCACTAATACAGTAGAAACACAAGACATCCCAGAGTAAATTGATATGTATAATGCATTACTTGATGACGACTTCCAAGGCTTGTCCTAATGAAAGGGGCTTCCCTCCAAGCTGGTCGACGTCCAGGTGATGTGAGAGGTGAGACACAGAATCCAGCAGGCGATTGAATTCCAACTCGACTGTCTTGTCACACTCTCTCTTCACCATCTCACCTGATCACACACACACACACACACACATACAGTTAAAACTTCAAATTCTCCCCTTCAACTGAAAATGGCATTGCTTCCTCAAAGATCAATGCCAATTATTATTATTATTATTATTAGACAGTAGAATTAAGTTACCTAAACGAACACTTCTACCGCTACACACATAATCTAAAACTGTAGCATATGTAAACACAAAGAAATGTTTGACCATGCCCCTATCATTAGTGCTTAATAATAAATCCATTTTCTAAGTTTTATCAGTTATTTGAATACCTCCCTGTCTCAACGGCTTACTGAAAAACCTACTGCATTCAATCAAATGAAGTTACAAATTGTAGATTGGCAATGAAATAAAATCAGCACAATAATGAGGTACGCATACCTGTGGTGAAGTAGAGGGGGCACCGACGGCGTATTTTGGCCATCTTCAGATTAGTCTGCCTCCTCAGCACAGCCAGTGGGTTTCCCCCCAAACCAGTAATTACCATGGCACCCAAGTCTGCCACAAAATCACCGCTACGAAAGGTGTGGACACGCCCACCAATTCTGTCCTGCAACAAAAACAAACCAAATTGTGGTCGCCATGGCTACATTGGAACTTGCCCCGCCCTTCCCTCCTACCCTGGATTCGACGACGACGACTTCCACTCCAAAATACATGAGTTGTCTAGCAGCCACCAGCCCACTCACACCTCCTCCTACCACCACCACTCTGAACGGCATCTTACCTACATGTGACAGCAACACATGTGGAGCACATGTGACACCAGAGTATAAACATATGTGCATTAAAAACCACACACAAACTAACAAACACACACACATACCACATAATAACCAGGGCTGCATTTAAGGGGAAGTGAAGGGGGACATTTGACCCCCTCCCAGAAAAGCCTTCACCCTCCTAGAAATCCTTTAGCATTCCATACGTTTTAACTTTGCAACATGAAATCTGCATAGTGTCACACATGTTTGTAAGTATTGCAGGAGTCTCTCAACTTTGTATTTAACTCTCACATGCCTCTCCTACGTACACAGCCCTTTTCTAACAAACACACATACACACCCACACTCACCATGCATCGGGTTCACTCTGTTGATGATGCCAAAGTTAATGAATCCATAACGCTGCAAGTAGCCGTGGATCCTCATCACTAGGTTAGCCTTGCCTGGATCACACCAAAACAACAATGCATGATTCACTGAAGCTACGGCAGCTAGGAAGAGCTAGACCTAAACTTATTTATTAAGTGGAGAACAGACAGTAATAGTGAATTGTACAGCCAGGAATACATGACTCAAGAGGAAAGAGCTCAAGAAGAAAGAGAGCAGGACCAGTAAAATGATGTAACTATACCAAGTGGTAGAGAACATAAGAATGGACTTATGCTACTGCATTCCTAATGAGCAAAAGTTAAGTACATCAAGCGCCACTGTATGGTGGGGTACTTGCTAGTTTCACATAATACTCTTAGTCAGAAACTACTTCAAATAAATATGTATTATTTCACTCCAATCGCTCAATTTCACTTTAGCACAGCATAAATGAAATGAGTAGCTCTCTGTATCGCTGAACTACAAAAAAGTGATGTTTAAATTCTATTCTAGTTACAGAAGATAGTGACACATCAAACTCTTACATTTATACAGTCATGGGATAAATTACCGATAATGTTAGACGACAAAGCTAAGCATCTTGTTCCCTTTATGATCGCCAATTAATAATAGTAATAATAATAATATAAATTGTATTATACTAATACAACTACCACTCTTTCTTATTATTTACTACTACTACTACTACTACTGCTACAATAATAAATACTAATTACATATTTCATACCAGCCTGAGGCAGGACCACGGCTGCCTGAGCCTTCTCCGTGGTGAGCTCGTTATTGGGGTCAGCCAGCCAGGTGTGCAGGATCTTGTTGCGAATGAACAAGAACTCCATGATGGCAGACTGAGAGCCATGGGCAATGTCCGTGAAGATCTCTGCCTCCATTTGAGTGAGCTTGTTGGCAGGCATTCTACTGGCAAAAGCTGCCCCATCCAAACCTACACACACACACACACACACACACACACACACACACACACACACACACACAGAGGGGGGGAAAAAGCAACTCGCACACACATACACACACAGTGCAACAGACTCAACATTAACAAAGCTAAATTTCCAGTTACTGATGCTATGTGGCATGTGCTATTTAAAACTGTATTAGAATTAACTGCTAGTTGTTTTGCTGGGAAACTGTCATTACTGCATAAAAATATCTAACTTGCCGCAAGATCACATTAAACAATAATTGAAATAAAGCTATGAATGAGTAAATGCGTCCTCCTTTCCAATCAAACCTAACTTCCGACAGTCGGCAATTGTCAAAGATAACCACTGTCTACAATTCAACAGCCAAAAGTGTCAGCACTAATGAGTTAAAGAATTCAATGCATGGTTTATGCTGCCTGATATAACACCTGGATAAATATGTTTGTATTTTTGACAGGGGAATAGTTGGCACCATACCAATCCATAAAACTCCACGACTGACGAAATTGAGTTTAAAAAAAGGTAAGGTATGATATATATACAAAGGATGATCCACAGAAAACTAACCCATTAAAAAGTTAAATGTAGTCTCTCTACACTTTCACTACTTATAAGTAAATACTGACTGACTGACAAATCGATTTTGATTTCAAGTTAGCTATACAATTACAGACCTGCTTCCACCAAAGAGACAAAGCTACAGTGCTAGTATTTACCAGCAGGCATGTCAGGTTCCCCATCTGAGTCAGAGTCAGATGACAGCTCGTCATCAGAAAGAGTGGGAATAGCTGACCTGGTAGACTGGCTATGTCCACCCAGTTCATCTGACAACTGAAATATACTCAATATTGTAATTGAATGTACAGAAATAGCTTTTACGTTAGTTACACACCCTAGGTCTTTTGTATCCAGTTATGCCACCTTCTCTTGCTGATGCTGTATCCTGAAGTAATAAGGGCTGTCCTGTTACTGCTATTAAAGGCTTGGGATTATCCATTTTATCAACAGTTAGGACTTCTTCACTTTCTAGTTTCTTTCAAACAAATTTCACTCATTAAAAAAAAGTCGAAATAATCCCCACCAAAATTGATCAATGAGATGAAAATGCGCGCGCACAGGGAGGGAAAGAGGTACTACAAGTGTACATGTAATTGATTTCCTGCCGAGTGATAATTCCCCGGCCCCCACCGCACAGAATAGCTAAATTTAGATACAACGAGATTTTTGGAAACGCCCTTCCCACGTAACCGACAGAGCAAAATCAGCAGTTTTTTTTATACCGAACGGCTGGTTATAAAGAAGTGTACCGGTGTAGAGTAGAGGTGTACTGTAGAAGAGGTTAACTCACTGAAAACTGGTTATAGATGGGTAGTACCAACGCCAAAGTATTGCAACTGCACAAAGCTGTTGTTGAGGTAAGCAGTTGGAGCTGCATTTCTGCTATTATTATAAGTAGCTAAATTTACGAGCTCACTTGTAGTGTTTTCTCACTGATTTGAAGTACGATAAGCATAGAAAGCTGCGGCTGCTAGTTTCTTTGTCTATATTCATTAGTTAACCTCTGCGAGCTAAATATACACTGTGAATTAAGTACGCTGTTGTCTTTGTTTCTTTCCAGGATGATGCAGACAAAGTGAGGTGAGTAAATAACAGTTTAATAGGGCGTTTTTAGTTAGTATTTATAGCATATGTAGCCATATGCTGGACGTACATATATTCTTTCCTCTTTGTCTCTATATATTGTATTTAAAATTGGAAGTGACTTTAGTTTAAATATTATAAAACCAGGGATACAGTCACTGTTGGGATAGTTGTGTGAGTGTGAGGAATAGAGAAGTGAAGATACTTAGTGATTTACAGCATAACCACTATGTCTATTCTTCATGTTACGCCCATTTTCCACCTCTGTTCCACCCCACCTCTGTTCCACCCCACCTCTCTTCCTTCCTGTTCTCTAGTCATCTGCCTTTGAGTAGAATTCAAACCCAGACAGAAAAACAAACAAACCATATAAGGTAGCTTTTTATTCTTGGCCAATGCGTAATCAGTGGGTGTGGTGAGTTTACCAATTTTCTTGTTTATTATGTTAAGTCTGCTACTGAAATTCTTCAGTTCCTTATCTCTTGTCTTTGTCAACTGGCTGCTAGGAAGTTTAGTCACTTGCTGACACTTTTGTGTTGCCAAATATTTTAAATAATTGACCCAATAAAATCTGAGAAGTCAGGTGATGTCATTCTGACCTTTGTACTCCTGGAAAAGTAAGTGGCCAGTTTGATCCGAGGTGTTGACTGTACATGTTTGTTACCATGGTAGCAGCAAACTTGTTGGCCGACTAATTAGCATCACCAATGTCAAGGCCAAGTGGATTAGGGAAATCATGAAATATAAACTCAATGGATGCTAACTTATGTATGAGTGGGTGTGGTGTGTGCATTATGTATGAGTGGGTGTGGTGTGTGCATTGTGTATGAGTGGGTGTGGTGTGTGCATTGTGTATGAGTGGGTGTGGTGTGCATTGTGTATGAGTGGGTGTGGTGGGTGCATTGTGTATGAGTGGGTGTGGTGTGTGCATTGTGTATGAGTGGGTGTGGTGTGTGCATTACTTTATGTTGGGATGGGGAGAAGAGGGGACAATACACATTATGTTGGGATGGGGAGAAGAGGGGACAATACACATTATGTTGGGTTGTCTGCTAGATTTTTAATGGCATAATTAATTTAATAGCAACACTGTAATATATTACGTGTGTAGACAACTACTGCAAGAGGAAGAATTGGACCTCACTGCCAGAGGCAATGGAGATTTGAACACCCTACAGCTGGCCATGTGAGTTGTCTCTTTGGATGCATGTTGTTGTTCTCTTGTTTGTTTCCTATCATTGGCTATTTGGGAGTGTCTCTCACAAGCATCGAAGCTACGTCATTCACCTGCATGCATCATTCTGTCTCTCATGTACAAACACACACACATACACACATGCATAGATACGCACACACACACACACACACACACACAATTTTCTATGAGCTGATTGTTTTTCTCCCCTACTTCCTCTCCTTGCTTGGGTTTGCATAGTCTAAATTATTCACGATTGGATCTATAGAAGGTTTCCAGAATTTAATAATATTTATGACAGTCGGATATGCAGTAGGCAAGGATTTAAAAATTCACATGGAGAGGGCAAGAGCTGCAGGTAGTGAGAGAGAGAGAGAGGCTATGAATAATGCTCCAGGGCATGTGATTATCCAGCTGTTCCTTAGCAGTCCCAACTCCTGGCCTTAGCATGGAGTGTCTGGTCCTAAGAATAAGGGATAGAGAGGAGGGCTGTGTGTTGCCATGGCTACTAGCTCACACACACACACACACATGAGTGGTGGTCATGTGACTGGTGGTGACATGTCTATTTGTTGTCGCAACAGAAGCCACAAAGAGAGAGGGAGCTATAGACTCAGTTCAGGGAATGTTGAGAAGAATTTGCATGCCATTGTCTGTCAGTCTGGACTGTCTCCTTGTAAATGGCATATCCCCTCATTTATAAATCTTCCCCTCCTCCCCCATCCTCTCCCCTCCCTTTCCTTCCCTCTGAGTGAATCATAAGTTGGAATACTACAGATTTTTAAAACACAATTCAATGACTGTCAGAGGTGAGGGTTGGAGAAAAGAAGGGATATAAGTTGGAGTATCAAGTATTCTACCTATTTTACATGTGTGTTGTGTTTGTGTGCAGTTGCCATGGATCTCTAAAGAGTCTGCCTGTCATACTAGACACACAGAGTGGCAAAGCAGACCTCTACTCCCTGACCCCTGACAGGCAAACACCCCTCATCATGGCCGCCTTCAAGGCAAGTGATTTTTTTACGTTTAGAAAGGTGTGAGCTCACACACAGCTGCATCTGATTAAGGTAGTGCTGACACATGTTTTGCATAAGGTGGAAGTCCACGACACTCACATATCTGGTGTGTACTACTATATTGTATAGCTAGCAAAACAGTGCGAGGGGAAGTCTTATTACCTTGGAATTGCTTGTTTGTATTTAGATAGAGTTGATAAAGTAAAGCCCGTGTTGTTTATCGTGTGCATTTATGTAGTATACATGTAGTATGTCTTTCAACACGCAGTGACTGATACACTCTAGCGACTAGTTTGAACCATCTAACCACCACCTTGCACAGTGTTAGTTACTGAATGTCATGCCTGTGCTGATGTAATGTCTCCACTGCATTGTCACCATGTTAAGTGGATCATGGTATCCTGTCCTCCCCTGGAGTTGGTTTATAAATTAGCCCATCCTAGCCCACTGGTGGGGGTGGGATTGGGGGACACCTGCTTATCTTTCCCTTGGGCTGATGTGGCATTTTTAATCCTTCACTGATAAAATAATGGGGATGAGTTGGCATATAAACTGATGGGTTCAGCTCTGGTGGTGGTGTCACATTGTTTCTTGCAATGAGAGGGAAGTATAGTATATTCTGTATAAGCTATTTATTGACAGGCAAGCCAATGCGTCAGTGGATCTATCCAATGTTTCAGGTTTGACTGAGCGCCCAACTGACTTGTAATTCCTTGTCGTACAGTAATGTCATATTAGATATTGTAAAAAAAGGCCCTTGAGAACCCCTTTTTTATTACTTTAAAGTGGTTCTTAACACAGGAACTGTTGATTTTTGTTAATTATCGATAAGTTTTACACTGTCAGGTGAGAGTTTAACCCCCCCCCCCCCCTTCCTTGTCTTGGGTTAGCGTTGCTAACGAGGCATCAGAAGAGCGATTCTGTAGCAGCATGCACACACACACACTCAACTTCACTCTGTCTTCTTTGGTGTTATAGGGACAAGAAGATATGGCCCTCGGATTCCTCAAGAGCTTCCCCTCCAACATTCTGGTAAGTGGATCAAGTAGAAAGCGTAGTTTTTGACAAGGCTTCCAATTCTGTACAAGTGCAAACATTTAGTTGTTTCACAACAATCTCGTTATCTCCCGTGGTCACTTTTGATTTCTTCACTTGGGCTCTGTGTGTGTGTGTGGTGAAGATATATTATTTAATTTAATGTGTTTTATCGTAATGTTGTATTTGTGTATATTTAGAGGTTGGAGTTCAGTGATGCTAGTGAGCATCAGGCATTGCACTATGCGTGCATGCGAGGGCATACACAACTGGTCACAGAACTGCTGCAGGCTGGCGTACCGGTGGACTCCGTTGGCGGGAAGCTCAAACACACGCCTCTCATGCTTGGTGAGTCTTCTCTTCTGTTGTTTAGTTAGGCATGGAATCATGTACTTTTGCAGTGAAATGGTTGGGAGAACATTAATGATTAATGGCTCTATCCTAGGCATAGACACACAGGCATCTAGTTAGATCTCCTCTCTCTCTCTCTTTCCCCTTCCCCCCCTCTCCTGAAGTAAATATTAATATTTGGTTACAAGTTAGCCAGTATGTTCAGTATCATCCTAGTACTAATGAAGTGAGTGGAGCAGATGGATGTGTGTTGCAGACACAGCCTGAGCGTATATGATGTGGTAAATCCTATCCCCCCCCCCCCTTCACAATTGAAGAGTGGATTTGCTGCACTGTCATCATAACCTCGACTCAGAGAGTGCAAGTCAACACTTGCAGAGACTGTGGCAAATACCACAATTAGACCTAGCACCTGGCAACAAGTGGGCCTGCTGTGTTGGTCTTTTTTTTTTTTTTTTTTTTTTTTTTTTGCCAACTAGATTTGCATGTCTTACACGTGTTACCTGGACCGTAATTGGCCTAGAGCTCAAGATCAGTATCTAATGTTTAATGTAGACAACGTTTCCCCTGCACTAAGTAAGTTTGTCCTGTCCGTTCTCTTTACTTGCAGCCGTGCACCACGGACACATAGAAGTGGCGAGAACCCTGCTGAATTCAGGGGCACACGTGTGCGCCATAGACCTGGCCAAGATGACACCACTCCACCATGCGTGCATGCAAGGCAGCGAGGATTGCGCCCACCTGCTGCTGGAGCAGGAGAACAGCAGAGACTGGGTGGACTCCAAGGATATCAGCGGCTGCACGCCGCTCCTCTACTGCCTCAACGCCAAGAACAAGCCCATAGAGAAGGCAAGTAGAGTGTCAGCCTTGTGTGACGTAGCCAGTTGTTTCAGCCTCTTCAGAACTAGTGGTGAACGAAATAAGCTGCTGCAGATAATGCTTCTGTGGCTGCCGTCAAATTTATTGTTGATATTTGGTGGACAAAATGAGCTTCTATTGTAGTTTTTAGAATAAGATGATGCTCACTGGCGTATATTTTATTTGTACTTTCCCCCCTTTCCCTTTAGTTGTTGGTGTCCAAGGGAGCATCCCTGACGGAAGCACTGGACGGAGGCTTTTCTGAGTATTGCTACCACACCTCCCAGAGCAACAGTTAGCCCCACCTACATCCGTGCAAACTATCAGGTAACGGTCATACCCGCCTCCCCTGAAGGGCGGGCAACTCTTTTGGTCACCTACATTCACTCTGAATCAAACAAAGTCTCCTGTCATTATTAACCATTGTGCTGTTCCTTCTATCACTAATAATACACTGCTGTGTTGGAATAAATGTTTAAATACTACAATACAGTTCTTATGAATTATGTATGTGTAACTAGTTGCATGGATGGAAGAAGGAATGTTTCCCATAGGAACACTTTGCAGCACAAGTGGTACAGCTTTCTATGAACTTTACCAGTTTCACAATCTCAACTACGTAATACACAACAAATGATAGCATTACAAGAAAAAGAAATATTGTAAACAAAGCACAGAAAAACAAACAATTGGAGGGAGACACAATAATTTGATTCGGCTAACAATAGGAAAATGTCGCTAGTTGTCCAGACTGTTTGGTCCTCATTGTATTGCCCAGATGGGGAATTATTTGCGGTCGACGTAATGCCATATGTCCACTACAGAACAAAAATAATTTTCACTTATAAATATACAAATAAGACATATAGCAGTGGTAAGCACACACACACACACACACCAAGTCACTATACAATACGTACCTTTGGATGGAATGGCGTTAGGAGGACCAGGTTGAGGGGCGTGGCTGACGACCTCCTCTGCTTCTGCAGCAGACATTAATCCTGGAGTACCTTCCAAACAACAGTTATTGCTGACACACACACACACACACACACAATAACAATCTAGACTCCTCCCACTTTCCTAGCTTCACTTACACACAGATGGAACCACCATTGACCTCCTTCTTGATGAGTCTCTGCCATTGCTCGTGAGTTTCTTCAACTATTGTCAGAGCAAAGTCCTACACAACAATGTGGATGACAGATAAGCCCCTCCCTCCCTCTTGCTACAACGTCCTCAGGTAACAGCTCTTAATCAGTATTTGGGGAAGGGGGGGGGGGTTCACCCCTCCAAATCTGAGTTGCCTCCCTCCCTCTTAACCAAATGAAGTATAGGTTACACCGTGACGTGGAGTTCAGTATGGAATTTACACAACCGAGGGCCTGAAAAATCCTGTACCAATCGAACAGAGGGATGCATCCGACTTGTACCATGGCCTCAAGGCTATAGGAAATGCTTAAAACCTAATTGTGATTGAACGGTTTACTTGTTCAGCTCCTAGGAGGAGGGCATGAAATATATTCAGCACGAATTGAGCAATCTGATTGGACAGTTTGGGGTATGTTCTCTATCTCAAAGCCTCTAATTATCATCATTGTTACTATTGTCACGATTTGATACAGGAATTTGGTGGAAGGGGCAGGGAGCGTTAGTGTTAGAGCGTGGGGTAAGATTTAACCAAAAGATCTAAATTGTCGTACCATGGTACATTCAAACTGTCTAGCAGCAAGGTGATACCTAATTACCTGTTGTGTTGATACCTTACCCTATCTTTGGCATCTCCATTGAATGCAAACTTGTTCTCAGGCTTTCCAGTAGGCTTTTTATAAATTTTGAAGAAATCCACCGTGCTCTAGATAAAGAACAGCAAATGTATGTGCATGTAGTATTTACCAGCAACAACTTACTTTGATATAGTCAGGCATGTGAGTGTTGATATCATCTATATCTACACACACACACACACAGCAAGATCACCTAGAGTGTATAAACTAATTCACATGTTACTCCTGCCAGTTAAAATTTTTGTCTCGCATCTGTGGCATTAATTAGAGACACCGCAGCAGTGGAAAACTGTAACAATGATCTGATTGGTCACAACGATCTATCCATGACCTCACCAGACTTCATCCACTAGGCAATTCTGTGGCAAAATTCTTAGGCAACGCTATATTAGCAATGGCAAGCTAGTGGGAATAATGGAAAAACCAGAAGGGGGGTGACAAAATATACTGCAACATACGCAAGATAATGATCCTTTTCTGCAGAAATTTTTTTTTTTTTTTTTTTTTTTTTTTGTGCTATATTATGATAGCATGGAACTGTGTTATATCCCCATACATAATATAAATAATATATGTATAATTATAACAATTATACACACACTTACTGTTGATTTGGCTAGCCTTAGGGTCTTCCATATCAATGGCCAACATCTTCCAATCAGTCTCACCTAAACACAAACACACACACACACACACACACACACAAACTTCACTCAGAGCAATCAGTAGAAGTTGCCTCACTCAATACTCTACATGAGGTATCACATGATCTACGGAGAAGTGATAAATACCTCAATAGGTTACTCCTGCCTTATGTGTAGTAAAATTATAGAAGAAACTAACAGCAGGTCCACTCTACTACCCGACCCACACATTTCAATTACTGAACACCTTTTCCCCTTTACTTCAGGTCAGTGTGCTTGAAGTAGATCAGTAATTAAGTACTTTCTCAGTACACAACACAACCCTAGTGAAGATTGGATTGGTCAGCTATCTTGATAATTCTAGTCAAGATTAACACCCCTCTTGATTGACCTGGTCAGTTATTTGTATAACTAGTGACATCAATAACGGCTAATACAATAATCTAAGTGAAAATTATAGGCTAGCTTTATGGATAACATAATAGGTCCGCCATCATGTGACTGCATTTATTAGCATGTGCTCACCTTCATCTATGAGCGCCAAAGTGCCTAGGATCTTGACTTGCCTAACCTCTCCTCTCTTGGCCACCCTTGACCCTATCTCACAGACATCCACAGGGTCATTGTCTCCCTTGTACTTGGTGTGCTTGTCGGTATGATTGGGGTCCTCCCATGTCTGGGGCAGAGCTCCGTAGTTCCAGATGTAGCCATGGTGAGGGAAGCAGTTGCACACAAAGCGAGGTTCGCCTTTCTTGATGTCCTGTTTGATGGGGTTTAGCGGCTCTGAGACACAGATCTACACACACACACACACACACATTACTGGTAAGGGCCCACCAGGCAATGTTAGTTCTAATGTCCAGAGAATAATATTATGTTTACTGCCTTTTTCAAGCTATGCACTCAGGCATATCTTAGCCCCTAAGAGGATAGATAAAAGTATAAGGAAGTTTGTTGCCACTCAGCAGCAAAAACAAATTCAGAAATATTATTATATATATACGTGATATTTAAGTATCGACCGCCCTTTTCTCTGCAATGTCTTCGTTGAAATTACTCCTAAACTTTGCCCTACCATACCTCCATTTTGGCATTACTCCAGCGAGGAATCTCCATGACCATGTTGCACACAGCATTGTTACCAGGAATGGGGTGCAGGGGAATGTCGTGGAAAGGAGATATGTATTTATCTCCATTTTCTGTGCAAAGTAAAAACAACAACAAAAAAAATTAACATAGTTTCCTCAAAGTCAACAAGTGCTATTGATTCTCACTGAAATATATTCTGTAATCAAAGCTATACTCGTTTCCTCGCTCTACGGCTGTATAAGTAGCCATGGCCCTCAGTCTTGCACGGCAATCCAAACGCAATCCAAAAGGGCGGGTGATGTATCTCCAGACAGATACCAAACGCATCGGAGGATATGGTAAAGGAACGATTTCACGTGGCCGTGGTCGTCAGGCAGAAAAGGTCAATTAAGTACAGCAGCAAGTTTAAAAAAGTGAGGACTTTCTCAAGTACGAGTATACTCAGACTGATACAGGGATGTGGAGAAGACTACTAGTAGCTACTGTTCAGTGTTCTCAAAGGTCGTACCTAAAGAAAGAGATTCCTAGTGGTTAGTTTAGTTGGTCGAGTAGACTAGAAGCCATCTGAGCAATGCACATTAGTCAACTTGTCTGCCTTCATCTTGTCACTGTTCCATTGGTCTGCTTATAGCATTGCCATGGTCAAAGTTTCGATGGGCCACATCCTGGAAGCCTAAGGAAGAGATTTCTACAAAAGAAGCTGCTTTACCAGATGCAGAATTCTTACTGGGGTTTGATGAAATTGATGAGCTAGCGGAGTGAGTACAAGATATAATAATAATAATAATAATAATTTGTTATTATTCAATGAATTTGTGATAAAAATAGTGCAGATAGAAATGTCCAGATGATCTTTGACAAAAGCCACGCCTCCCATAATCAGATATTAAAACTTGAAATGGCAAAACTTATTGACAAATACAAGCTAAAGGAAGGTGATACTGGCTCCATTGAAGTTCAAGGTACATTTGATTGTGTATGTGGTCACAATGGTGTGCAGGATTGAGGGATTGGTTTGTAATTAAGCAATTTTCTCCAACCCAACTAATTTATCATTTTTCTTGTTTACTGTTGTTGTTTTTTCATACATGTGTATGTCCTATTATTCAATTTTTTATATATATTTTTTTTAGTGGCAGCGCTTACGCTAAAGATAAACAATATCTCCCGACACATGCAGAGTAACAAGAAGGACTACTCGTGCAAGCATGGTCTCATCCAGGTGCTCCACAGGAGACGCAAGCTCCTAGTCCTCTTGAAGGAGCGGCGACCTAATGCCTACCAGGAGCTCCTTCGTGACTTGAAGCTGAAGGCACCGGTGCCATTACCCAAGATACAGTTCCGGAAGAAGAAACAGAAATGACTAGTCAAATTATTCACTTCAGGCTCTGTTGTTTGTGTGTGTGCAGTTTTATGTCGATTAACAAAGTTTAATGTTACTTTCATACATGTTTAACTCATTTCCACTTCAAACTCTGTGGTTATGTGGTGGTTAGGGGGGAAGGCACAAGAGCTCTCCTAGTTGTCTTTGGGCTACCCTAACAAATACCAAGTTAAAGTTTGATGGATTTGGTCTTTTTCTTTCATACTTTCAATAGTCACATGGAAACTTGTTAAGTAAAAACAACCTAAAGCCAACAACATCTGAAGTAGGGTTAAAATTAAACTGAAAATTATAAATACAATGCTGTCTGAAATTGCCAAATCAATGAGTGGGCTTGGTTAATTGCAAGTGAGTGGGTGGGGCTTCAGAGTCATCACAAGTCGGACTTGAGTTCCGAGATGAGTCTGTACACTCCCCCTGGCTGCATCTCCATGGTGGCAAACTGGCAGTTTGTAAAGTTCCAGAGTTTATGAAACTTCTCCACCTGAAAATAATAATAAAAATAATTAAAAAATGGAAAAAGCTTAATTAAGAATACTAAATAATAATAACAATTGGAAAAAAACCAACCTACCTACTACATAATAACAGCAACAACCAACAACCAAAGAAGGAAATCTCTACATACACGTGTTATAATTCATTGTGTTTTATTCTAACTTACTGGCCAGTGACATACACACGTTATAATTCACTGTGTTATATTTTAACTTACTGGCCAGTGATAGTATCTCATGAGAAAGAGACGACAGAATAGTCCGTGGGAGACAATTATTGTATTTTGGCCACAACCTCCCTTTTCCATATCGCGATACATGGTCTCCAGGAATGTTGACACCCTGTCGTACACATCTGCTCCACTATGTGACAAGACAACAGAACACTGCTGACAAAGCAACGCTACAATATTCAACTCCTGTAAGAACACACTGGGCTTATCAATGACCACAGTACTCTCATCAATTGTGCTTCAACTTTCAATACTTTTATGTGCCAATCTTGTTTTCTAAATTGTATCGGAAAAATGAAAGGTTGCCAAACATAAGATTATAATCACCTAAAAAGCTTGGAGAGGGAGCCCAAGCATTAGCTAACCAATGTGTGCCAAGCAGTTCATCTGTCATTGCACTATAAACAAGTTAAGACCAATGTGGGTGGGCTTTCTTCTGGGTGTCTACATTAAATATTACAAACTGTTTCACCACTAGCCTCACCTCTCCCCAGTGGGGAATCTGTAATAGAAGGAGCCCACCTTCCTCCGCTCATCCATGACTGCCTTCATCTTGGACGGGTCCTGAAAGTTGCCCCACTCTTGCTCTCTAATCCGAGGATCTTCACGAACATGCAAGACCTACACAAACAAACATCCACACACACACACGTAAACACATGCACGTATACACACATGTACATACACATGTATACACACACATACACCCAATGACCACCACCCACACTCATGTAAGGAATACATCCGTAAGTAAACAATTAAATGACGAAGTTGATAATTTTATTAGAGATGTCTTCTTTACTATGTACAATGAAGCACCACAAGGTACAAACCCTCAGCGCTACTGTACACTAGCTAGCTACTACAAAATCATCTCAGACCAAAAGAATAACTTATTGACTATTCTAATCAGGAATCAATACAGCTCAAGGTAGATGTAAACACAGTCTTCACAAGAGAAGCTAAACAAGCCAGATGCACTCACTGGTATGTATCATCAACTCAAAACTCCACTTCCAGCACTATGTTACTCTTCCCAGCATAATGCAAAACTACCATGGGAAGCAAGAAATTATTTGCTCACGTGATTACGACATGACAGTAGGGGGCGTCACCCACAATAGCTAGTAGCTACTTGGAGCTGATAGCTTCACATTCTCTAAAAAAAAGTACAGCACAATAAAATGTCTTGAATCGTCGTTCTGAGTAAGTTCATACCTAGATCAATGGTTAATTGTCAGTAATCTCCAAAATCGGAGCATGACAGACAGACAGGACAACTACTATAACCCTCTCACACATGCGTGCTGAGCTAGGTTAATTATACCTAACCAATAAACCAATATGTACTTTGTAGCTTTCGTAGTAGTACAAAGAATATTATAAAGAGCTCAGACTTTTCTGCTCCAAAGAGCTGTCCCCAGTTTCTAAATTATTACCTACTGTCATCAGTTGTATTATTACTGAGTAAAGTTTTTTCGGAACCAAAATGCCTGAATATTTTTTTATACTACAGTAGGATGTCAGTTATCCGAACACGTTGGGACCGAGGGGTGTTCGGATAAGAAAATTGTTCGGATATCAAGACCAACTGGAATCAATATCAGGATACAGCAGTGGGAACAGTTGCTGTGCTTT
>WLWI01001728.1_pt1 | contig 18897 bp, 17 predicted proteins | sample 6701501 | NCBI WGS metagenome assembly WLWI01 (sample SAMN12718690, study PRJNA515312) | sponge metagenome | isolation source: marine sponge | host: Mycale hentscheli | place: New Zealand: South Island, Marlborough, Capsize Point | collected 2014-11-01
ACGAGAGCTAAGTGCTACATTTACTTCACTACACACAAAAATACTGACTCCGTAGCACAGAATCATTGGTAGGATACGGTCCTGACCATGAGTATGACGCAATAATGATGACGTAATAGCTTCGGTGCTATTTTCCATAGCAACAGCCAATTAACCTTAATTGATTGTGTGGGAGTAGCGCGTATCCGGTGACCGTGTAAGAGTTGTGTTTGCACTTCCCCTCCCGTCAATAGCCTTAATTGCTGTCGTCTCTAGCCATGGTTGCCGTCGTCTATAGCCTTAGTTGCTGCCGTCTCTAGCCATGGTTGTCGTCGTCTGCAGCCTTAGTTGCTGTCGTCTCTAGCCGTGGTTGCCGTCATCTCTCCAAGTGTTGCTAGTTGCTGAGTTTCATCCGTTTTGGTAAGAAACTGGGATGATATGAGATTCATGCTAGCAGAATAATTACAAGTTTTAAACACAAGGCTCAAAAGCAGCTGGCAGGCACAGAGAGGACAGGCTTTTGGTGGGATTTTTTTTTAGGGTGGAACTATCCCACAAACTCGTTAATTATTCATGACATTTTATTTTCCACCATAACTGTGTTGTTGTTTGTCCAATATCCTTGACTTTGATGCCAAAAGATAGTTTTTTTAAAGGGCTTTTCGGTGATATACTTTATTTAAAGCGCAGCAATTAAATTACAGTGATTAAAGTTATTCTTTTGCCCACGAGACTAGTTCTTCACTTCAGTAGTCTGCCTCTGCACTACCTGATTGTGCCGTTCGTCTCTGCTCTTCCTGACCTGTTAGTATTCAACTGGGATAATTTAAACTAAGTGAAAGTCATAACTAGCAGCGTAATTACGAGTGCTCAAAAGCAACTGTCAGTTTTATCTACTTATGAGCTATGTGGGGATATAACAGCATGAGCTTTTGTAAATGACCATATAGCCGCAGTTTAGGTGGTGTTAATTCCAAGCTATACAGTTATAGTCTCGCAAGCCAGACCTCTGGAGGGTAAAAAAGAGAAGATGGGGTTTGGTGAAATTGGCTTGACCAGTTCATTTTCACTTGTAATTATTCTGCTACCATAAAAATCGTGGCAGACATGCGCAAACCCTACGTCATCATCCGGCACTGGTCACAGGGGGGTCGGTGTTCTGCCCACGCCTGGTTGGCACTGGTCGGCCCCGACCACCAGCGTCAACAGCGCGATCACTACTACTGACTCTCTGACCAGTAGCTAATCTAGATACCATGATTTTATTTTTTTTTATTTATTTTTTTATTTTTTATTTTTCTGAAAAAAAAGCAGTTTTTAACCATTTCGTTCCTGAATTAATTTTAGGTCCGACGACCTCTGTTCCGTCAGTTCTGTTACAAACCACACACCACAATGATAGTTTCTGACTCTTCAGCGCCCCCCTTGCACTCTGATTTGAGACCCCTTACCCAACCAAGCGTCTCTTAGGCAAACGACTATTACCTATTCGCATCTGCAGAAGGCACGGGCTTACCCCGCTACCAACGGTAACTGATGACAACCATATAATATTGTATCGCCTCAGATTACCCAATATTGCCCAACTCAGCCTAGTTTATATGTATATGATTTTTCCACTCTCTAAGCTGAAGCACTGTAATTCCTACGGGTTGGTAAAGGGGTGCTGGGTTTGTAGCCCAGCATCATTTGGGGGGTGTAGAGCTGGAATCGTGTCACTCAGACTATTAACTATCACAGAAGATAGTTAAAGACAAATACGTGTAATTATTGTTTTGCTCTCATTTATAGCAAATTGATGTCTACTGGACCAAATCCTAAGCGCCTCTGCTTACAGAAAATGGAAGAGAAAGCATCAAATGAAAGCATCAAATGCACCTCCTCAAGCAGAACCACAAGCAAGCGGTAAGAATGCATGCACTGTCCAATATCTACGTCGTGATTCTAATCGCCTGCGGTTGTATGAAATAGATGGAACAAGTGCACCATCTTCTGATCAACCAGTGGTATCAGGACAAGATGGAATAGAAGGAGCAAGTGTATCATCTTCTGATCAACAAGTGTCGCCAGGACAAGATGCATTGGTAGCGGACTGGGTAGAGGGTGTAGCTATATAGGTAGGAGACTGGGTAGGTTGATATAGTTAGGTATAGGAAATAGTACGTACGGTTACAGGGTTGTCTGAGCACAATTGTTACCCAATGGTAGTTGTGATGTGTTTGTCAACTGTCTCTGTAGAGTGCACAGTTAAACATATGGATGTGTTTTTTTTCATTGGTTTTTTCTTCCTTTTAATTGCAATGTAGGACTTTGACAGATTGAATGAAAAAATTTCCAAAACTGATGAAGAGATTGAGGAACTTAAGAAAGAAATTTACCGAAGGAATGAAGAAATAAAAAAATATCAGTTAGAGCTTAGTATGGAATCTGATGAAGATAAGAAGATGGACCTGAGAGACATATTGAATGAGCTGAGAAAGGACAAGGATGAGCTGAGAAAGGAAAAGAATAAATGGGCAGAACTGTTGCTGAAAAAAAGATATCTGGAGATGAGACGTGAGATGAATAAAGGTGAAGCCAATATTATTCAGATTACCTGTGTGGGCACACTTAATAACCGGTTGCTGTGCGGGATAGGTCCTTTTAATACTTATCGTGTGTTTATTCGTGAAATCTACAAATCATTCTCCGACATACTTTTTAATAATCACAGTACGCATCCTTATATTACTGGTAGCCCAGGAACTGGGAAGTCCTGTTTCAGGGTATACTTATTACATCTTTTGGTAGAGAAAAACGGCAGTGGAGTACATTTGTGGCTACTTTAAAGTCTTCAATAAACCTGATCCAAAGTTTCGTATATGGGATTTGCCGAAATATGATTCGGCTCCAATACGATTTCACACATCCTCAGCTACTAACATCATATTGTTTAGTCCAGGAAAGACTAAGCCTATACTCAAACTATTTAAACCTGTGGCGCCGGGGCCTTTTACAATTACCAAAAAAGGTTGAACATACCAATTTGGACTCAAGAAGAATTGTTACAGGCTGCTAGATTGCTTGAATTTTCTGATACTGATTTAATACTGAAAAAGTACAATTTATTTGGTGGAATAGCATGTTTTATTGTTTCAATGATGTGTTAGATGAATTTGTAGTAAAGGGACAGATTGCGAAGCTAAGTATATCTCAGATTGCAGTTAGGTATTGACCTTAGTCATATATTTTCCATCGTTACGTCGCTTCTGATTCGGATACGACTTCTACAGCAACTGACGCGACTGTGGATCCTGAAATCCATGTAAAGTTTGCATCTGATGAGATTGCAAAGATGGTGTACGACCACCTGAGCTCTTAAGAGAAGGACTATATGATTAAGTATTTTGAAATAGAACTTTTGGGTCCATATTCAAACCTTAGAGGAACTATTTTTGAACGATTCGTATATGATTATATTGGTGATGGGCAATCTTTTCAAGTTTGTTTTATTAGCTCAACAACCACTGTTGAGTTTGTTTGCAAAACCATATATTTCTTTACAAATCTGTCGGAAGTACCATCAAAGAAAGGATTGTTGCAGACCTACGCGAGGCAACGAAAAAACCATCGATTCAGTCCTGTCACCTAATATTGTCTTTCAAATAACTGTACGGCAACATCGTACTCTTTGGCTATATTACAGGACTTAGTGCAAGCTTTGAAGACTGATGAAGATAATAGTTTCACACTTTACTTTTATTTTGTAATTCCAAATTCGATTTTTAATAAATTTACTTACTCAAAATTATCTTTACCAAACAATGTACAAATTTTTGTTGCATGTCCAGCAAAAATAATGATGCTTTTATTTTGTAAAAAAATGTTTGCACAAATGCAATGATCTAAAAAAGAACCGAAATGGGTGTGGCTTGTTGAACTCTCTAGAAGTCATTGACATGGTGTATTTTTCCTCATGTGTCCGAATACAGTGGAACCTCTCATAAAGGACCCTCCGAGAAAGGGACACTGTGTTAATTACCTCGCAGAGAAGGACACATCTGTATCCCCAAATTTTTCATTTCCTACCATTAAACAACTTGGTTTGTTGAAGATGAAACCCTTTCCAAACTTTGAAATCTCTACCCACTCTGTGAATGAGAAGTGGCCTATTGAGTTTAGCTTCATGGTGGGTCTCTTTATGTACAAACATTCTCTGGCTAACCAAATATATGTGTACACTTGCAAATGATTTTCTTTTATAAAGTCTTTATACTTATCATATAAAGTGGTTGAAAAAGTTTGGTGACAATGCCTGATGGAACCAAGGAAATACAAGTAAATATGCAAAAATTCTATCAAGTAGTCGTTAACCGTCACAATTAATCCATCCAAATATTAAGACATATTAGCTCTAACAGGAGAAAATACGCCATGTAAAAGACTTCTACAGAGTCAAACAACTTAGTTCGTTGAAGATGAAACCCTTTCCAAACTTTGAAAGCTCCACCCACTCTGTGGGTGAGAAGTGGCCTTTTAAGTTTGGCTTCATAGTCGAGTCTCTGTGCACAAACTTATCCTCTGGCTAACCAAATATATGTGTACTTTGCAAATCATTTTCTTTTGCAAAATGGTTTCATGCTTATGATATAAAGTGGTTGAAAAAGTTTAGTGACAATGCCTGATGGAACCAAGGAAATACAAGAAAATATGCAAAAAACTTTCAAGTAGTCGTTAACGGTTGGAACTAATCCTTCCAAATTAAGACATATTAGCTTTATGAGGAGAAAATACGTTGAAACAACTTAGTTGGTTGAAGATGAAACCATTTCCAAATTTGAAAGCTCCACCCACTCTGTGGGTGAGAAGTGGCCTATTGAGTTTGTCTTCATAGTCATGTCTCTTTATGCACAAACTTATCCTCTGGCTAACCAAATATATGTGTACTTTGCAAGTGTGGACACAAATTTGGTTAGCCAGAGGATAAACTTGTACGTAACGAGACCCAACTATGAAGCCAAACTCAACAGGCCACTTCACAACGACAGAGTGGGTGGAGCTTTCAAAGTTTAGTAAGGCTTTCAACTTCATCAAATGCAGTTGTTCACTCTGTAAGTCATTAATATGCGCATTTTACTTCAGTAAGCCAATTTGTCCCATTGATTAGATGGATTAGTTCTGACTTGCTGGTAAACTAAAACAGGGTTAACAATAGCTATTGCGTAGGATGTTTTTTATATTGGTGTTTGTGGTTACATATGTGTGGTTGCAGTTGAATAACTAATGTATTGCTCTGACATCCCTACAATGTGAAATTTACTCAGAACCCTCGTCTCATTGGACAATAAGATTTAGTCATAATCACTACAAATGTTATGCATAAAACAGTTTTCTGCATAGATCACATGCTCAATCATTTTGTTTAACAAAACCTGTTATTAATCAATTTTTGCTGCTGAATAATTAGGCAACAAGTCAAATGCTATTAAAATGGCCACCCGTTTTCCCACAACATCTGTATATCAAGTAATAATGGAGCATGTATGCTAGTGGTGCTATTGTGTCACTGTAATTGTATTTATAGTGAAATGATATAAGAGAACAGTTGTTCTATACGAGTGTAAAATTTAATATACATTTAATTAGCATCAAATATATCTGGATAGTAAGTCACTTCTATGTGTTCTATATCACATTTATATTCACACAATTTATGGTTATATGTATTTGATTTAATAATTACTGTAATGATGGCCTAACACTACTGTGATGTAACCACAATATAAAAAAAGCATTACAAGTAGCAATTTGACTTATCAGAGCCAGTTAAGACTTTCTTCATTAGGAGTCTGGGATCACCATTTAGGCTGAAAACATCACTCAGGTAATACAACTTGGCTGATAGCAATGTTGGGTCGCATATGTTATAAGCTCTATTTATTTAGCACTAGATGGTGCCTCTGTGTAATTTAAAGTTGTGATGAGTATTAAAAAGGGTTTGTCTGTTGGTACTCGTAGGCTTGTGATAAATTGATGGTTGCACTTGATTTCCTTCTTTCCTTGCAAGTACGTCCAGGAATAACAGTTGATTTTCTTGTGCTTCTTCTGTGGTGAACTATTGATGTATTCTGCTTGTTTAAATGTTGATGAAATACCTGTCATTCAGAGTGGCCATATGGCATGAGAACATCTTCCATGAAGATATTGGGAACTACTGTTGGAATAATGGTGACCCCATAGCTGATCTTTCCAGTAGCTCAAAGAATGCATCCTTAAATGTTTTGGACTGAACTTAAAAAATTTGAGGAACAATTAATCAAAATAAAATGTGTAACAAACAGTTTCAAATGATCACATAATAATACTTCACCTGTACAGCTAAGTAACATTGCCAAAGTAAGATTAAAGTTTTAGAAGTAGATGTAAATTAAAAAAAATTTCAAATTGACTTCAGAAGACTATGTAGTTGTCAAAAAAGAAAACTTTAACAAGTAGAGATCTGTCTAAAGTTTAAAAGCCAAATTCTATCTAGCTGTTATAAAAATCGATAGACTATTGGTGTAAATATCACCTCTCTAAAAGTAAAAAAGCTCAAAAAAATTCAATTAATTTCATCTAGTTGTTTAAACTGTTTAAAAACCTTTCAGTTTCAATTGATCAAAAAATTTCCAATTTATTTTAATCCATTGAAATCAATTTCAATTTTTCAGAATCTGTCTGAGCTCTTTCTAACTTAAACTTGTTTTAAACTAAATTTAAGGAATTTGTATAATGCGAACAAGATTAAAAAGAACTATTTAGGAGTAAAAGTATTAACATATTACAGTAGAACCTCCCTTATCCGGACTCCCAAGTTACGGGCACCTCCCTCTATCGGGCAGCTGCTATGTACCTTGTGGTTAGGTAAAGAATTTCTAATAGCAAATGTGACAGCTGCTTTTGGGTGGGCAGTTCAGCTGGCAGCACTATTTTGAATGCATTCTGAGATATGGGCAAATCTGAGATACGGGCACCCCTTGAAACCAAGATGCCCGCATAAGAGAGGTTCTACTGTACTATTTTAAAACATTTAACAACGTAATACAAAAATTTAAGTGAGAGTAAATATACAGCTCAGCATTATATATGTAGCTCTTAAAAGAGAAAGTTAATTTAAAACACTTAATATTACCAGCATTAACCCAGGCTGAAGTTGTGGCTTTTCTTTGCTGTACAGCATGTAATATGTATTGATATGGAGTTAGGTGCTTAATAATCAGTTGCTATGTGGTGTTATATTTTTTCAATTAAAACTGCAGTGCTAAGAGCTTGGTTCAATTTTATGTTGCCGTGTTACTGCTTGAATGAACGATATAAAAACTCAGGAACATGTGAATAATTGTCCTTAATTTTGGTGGCTGTGTAAACAGATAAGCTGTTTTCATTTATGCATTGTTAGAATGAACAGATTACATTCATCAAGCCTCTAATGGTCTTCATTTATTACAATTTACACAATTTTACTACCGGCTCAAATTTTAACGAACTGAATTTAGTTTGATAGTCTGCGCAAACCATATTCCTGCTCAGCAAACAATATACAATATTTCTTGTTTAAAAGACTGAACAACATTATGCTGATTAACTAGTACATGGCCATGGGAAATTGTATTATGGGCACATTTGATTTCTATTGTTACCTGCTAATTTTTTTTTCATTTTGACTTTCAGCTTTTATTTCCAACCTTATTAAATTTTATTGGCTATTCACTTATGAAACATTTTCATGATGAAACTTGTTTTTCATAATATGTTGACTGTAATAACAAGTACAATTGAATTAGCTCAATGCATCCTCACAGCCAATGCAATGAGAGAACAAAATAATCTCTCACATCCTTTGGTTTGTCAAGTTTAAGTAATGTCGCGAAGTGAGAAAATGTAAAGTTCAGCTTAGACAGTCAATATAATTATGTAGATTTCAATCTTCTGTGTGTTATTTGAATCACGCTCATAGAGCAGGTAAACAATTTGCCATCCACTTTATTCACAACTCTTTATGAGACATGCAAACGTGACTTCACTGAAATGTCAACAGCTCATCACTAGTTTAATTTGTTCTAAGAATAATTGAGCAGAAACTATGAAGCATATGAAAGGTCTTACTGAAAAATGATGTTATGCTTTCATTGGAATCCACAACTCCAGCTACATGATTTGACAAGATTGACAATAAATTACGGCTGGACATACTTGTTACTTGGCAGATTATTAAGAGCACTGCTATTCATAGTCCCATCTAAACGATAACCATTAATGCAGGTATTCGTATGTGTCCCTTGTGGGAACGCCCGAGATTCCGCAGCTTCTTGGGGTCTCTCACTTGGTGTCAGCCAGTATCGTTGCTACCAGAATGCTCGAAGCTGAATCACTTGCTGCAGCCAGCGCTCAGTCGACGAATCGTTATGCTAGGGTTTTTGTATAATTCAAACACCACGAAGAAAAACCAAGGGTTTACATAATACAGCCTGGCTCCACCCCCTGATGACGCAAAAATGTACCACATGGCATGAAACACAAATAACGCAGGTTAATTAACTAATGCAACAACAACATCATATCACTTGACCATAAAAAGAACATCTACAGCACAACAGGGTAATAAGCATAACACACAAACTTCTGCATCATACACAAACATACATACACACATAACTGTTCGTTGTTCTCTCATTCTTCTCTCTTCTGCTTTTCATGTGGGCTGGCCCACATCCCTCTCATATGTTGTTATTGATGTTTAACTATAGGAGATTTTTTTACTAGCTGTTGACCAGTTGTAATCTGTCACTCTTCATTTCAAAACCATTAAGTTATTGGTAGTTATGTTTGCCTCTAATTCTCTTTTCAGTATGTTGAAGTGGAATTAATGTCTTGTAGTTTATTGTATGATTACTTGTTAGTTTGCACCTGTTAGAGATCTGGAAATTGGATATGTTGTAATAAGTGGTAGTGCCTGTACTCACTTGTTCCATATCTCTTGACAGTATTTGCAACAAGATATCTTTGCAGTAAGAATTGCTAACACAAGTAATCATAACCTGTCCATCAGTCATTGAAGTGATGTGCCTTTTCACCACATATCATTTATGCTTTTGTAGTAGTGACATGCAGTTTGTCTGTATATGTTTCCCAATTAGGGCCTATGCTATTGTTGATTGAAAAAAAGTAGGACCGTACAAGGTTAGCATTTTTAATGTCATCAGTTGAGATAGTGTTTAATATTGTCTTGCAATTGTTGCCCTATGTTTTCATATCTATTATACCTGGGCAGAGTAAAAATTTAGCAAATAGATTGATACACAATAATTGCACATACTTGATGAAATTTTACATGACTATGTAATGTGTTGTAGTACTCGAGGCTATGAATGGTGATGATGTAATGTTGAAAGCAAGTTGTTTCATTCGATATTATGATTTGATTTTATCTTTTTCGAATTCAAATCAATAATACTCTCTTTTATATATATAAAAAAAATCTGAACTATTTTCACTCATTTCTTCTGGATTACATCTGAATAGTAAGGTATCATACGATTTTGAATATATTCCTCACCAAAAAAGTGTAGTTTTATGAGACATTTGTGTTAGTTGTAGTTGAAATGTCAGAAGATTGGTTGTTGTTGTTCGGTTACATCATGAATTAATTTGCAAAATTGATTGGATGTTAGTTTTTTATACTAGTGTCCACATTCTGATATGCTTTTTATATACATCATTAGTGTAAATAACATTGGCTTGCACAGTCAAACACACATCTGTTGGTAGTTGGATTGAATTGCCGTCTTGTTTTGATAGTTTTTTGCTCTTGAAGCACATGAGCATTTGCTGGATTTCTTTCATTATTTTAGGGTGACAAACAGTTTATGCAGCTTTCCACTTTTTAAGATGAGAATATGAACATTTTTTGAAGTACGATTGTTAATGGACATTACGCACTTAAATAAGGTAGTGCATTTGGCGGTTGTTTTTTAAATGTTTTAAGTAATTTTCTGACTCGGCTTTTAGAGTGATTAGGCAGAATCACGTGTAGTTTCTTGTGTTGAGTGTCTCTTCTTTAATAGATTGCACTCTGTGCATCTTTGTGTCTATATATTCTGTCAGTTTGTGGTCCAGTACTTCTTGGAATAATTTGTTCCTAAAAACTTTAGTTCTTGCGCATAGATGTCTATGTTGTCAACCAATTTTACCATTTTGTTTGTTGAGTGTTAAAGAGCTCATGAAGCAATCCGAGGCATTTTGGTCAAAAGTGAACTCTGGTATTCCCTTCTCATTTTTGCAAACATACAGTGGATGAAGACAATTTTGTTTGATGTATTGATTGCTATAGCATGATTGTTTTTCCCAGTAGTCGCGGCAAATGAACATGCTTGTTTTTAGTTGTTCTTTCTCTTTACTTGCATCCAGCAAATATTGAAATCTTTTCTGCTTGTTGTTAAAGTAAGTCCACTAGATTTCATCAGATTGAATGTTTATTTATCTCTGGTACCCTTTAATGTTACCTCAATTTTGAAAATTATTGATGAACACTGTAAAAAGATGGAGATAGAGTCACTGGCCTATGCTTATGATTACCTTACAAACTTATAATGCTCCGTTTGTTAATGATATCAATTATGTTTCTGATAGTTTAAAATTTGACCTAATACTTTACTTACAATTGTGTAGAACTACCGATTAATCTCTTCGTTAATATTTCTATTGACACTGTGTTCTCCTTGAACTTTCTTGAATGGGAAAAAACATACAAGATGTAATGCTTTGATAACACGTTATTGCCGCAAATATAACTAACTGTACAAATCTGCCACCTAGCCATCAGCCCAATTTAATTAATGTGGAATAATACACTGAAACGCTTTCACTAAGTCCTTAAATCTGTGATTTGTAATCCTATAGACAGGAGTTTTGACTGGCCAACTGTTCTAAACCTTGCCCTGTTTATTCTTTGCAAATTACCACATTCTAGACATAGATACACCCCTTATGAATGGACCGTTATAAAACTACCAAAACTTATACTTTCTTCTTTAAGGTTTCTTTAGATTTCTAACTTTTACAGAAAGTTCGTAACTTATTTTACTGCGTATGCACGGCGTGGTGGACTTGCTTCTAGCCACTCCCCCACATAGTGTATTGCCCTTGAACACCCACATTCATTATTATTTAGTTTTTTAGCACGCACGTACTTTAGTTGTTTTTGTATATCCATTCATACTATTCATTGCTCAGGTTCATCCGTACACCACGCCGCTCACATCAATTCATTGTTCAGGTCTATTCCCACACCACACCGCATACATACATGTGACTGTATTAATTTTCGTGCACTAGGCATGCCTGTGGAAGTTGTCTATATGGTTGGCTCCCCAGTATGCCCCAATCAGTTGTTCTGCATGCGCAGCCTTAATCAAGTAAAATCTAAGTTAATTCTGTGAAGCGGGGGGGGGGAAACTACGATACTAGAGCTTTAGAAAGCCTTGCTGCCAAATAACTCTGGTGGCACCAATACCTCCGGCCCTTCTCAGCTACTTAGCCCTGTGTACCACACTCGGCACCTGACAAAATTGAACAGACGGGGTTGCCCGAAGAACCTTGACGGGAACAACGACTGCAACAATGCATTTTGTTATATTGTTTTTTGTATAATCATTATAATGTTCTTTTTGTATTTCCTGTATTGCATATTTTTTGTGTCTACAGCTACAACCATGTGAAAAATGTTATTAAGCTGTGGCAATTGAGGCCTATATTGTGTTGTGTACTATGGAACATTTTGCGTATTTTTTTGTTAGCAAAGATTTACAAGGCACTTTTTTGCCACTTTGATTCAGGAAGATGTGTGATTAAAATCACCCCACATTAACTAAATAGAATAGTCATTGTTTACTTTTTGTATGATTAGCTACCACTATTTACCTATCACTTTATTCAAAATTTACTTATTCACATTACATCTTCTCGTGTTAAGTAGACTAAACAACCATGACATGTATAGACTAAATACACACCACTCATTTTTCATTTATCATTCATTCACTTCCCAATTTCCTCAGTTATCAATTTGTAGCATAACTTAAAAGTTCTCATTAATACTCTGACTGCTGTAGAATACTCCTCCAGTATTCGTATTCTCCTTCATTTATTATTTTACGTACATACTCATACGATTCCAATTTACTTTACCCGTAGCACATCATTACTATTTAAGATAAGATTCACTTTCGTGCCGCATACCCAGTGCTGTCCATGTGCACAATTAGTTGTAGGCATGTCTTGCTGTGCTAATATACACTAAGTTTAATCGCTGAATTAACCTTGGGTATATTGGAGGGCCTTAAACTGCCTTAAGTAGCTTTTAGTAGCTGCCAAAACAGTTGTATTGGAATCACCCAAGCATGTAACAAAATAGAATTAATATGATATATTTTCCATCAAAGTATAGGTTCTCCACCTTATTTTATCTGCTCAAAATGCACACTCTTGATTTTGCAGCTACAATCGATCTTATTATTTGTCGACATCATCCAGTAATATAGAATGTCTTCACGTTGAACAATTTGGAGATCTAATGGCAATCAAGATTGGCAATCAGAAGCATTACACTGTCTCCAGAATTGTTAATAAATGTCATATGAGAACTAACATAAATAAACAAATAAGTAAGCCATTCGGCACTGTTGATAGTCCCCAAGATGGAAACACATTATCTCAAAAAAAAAGTCATAATGTAGTAGCTCAATAATTAAATGAAATTGTATGTAATCTTATAAGAAGTCTATGTTGAAAGCAGAACAATAAAAGTAACATGATGAGTAATTCTTTAGGAAGACTTCTCAGAGTAGAACAGTGTGAGTGTGTTTTGTTTCTTTTCTGAAATAAATTTATAAACATTCCTAAAGCTTTATAGTTACTTATTAAACAAACAAATACTATTATATATTTTTAAATCTTGCAAGAATACCTCACATTTCAAACTATCCAACACAATATACAACTGTGTTACTAAATCATATATTTAATTTGAAAAGAAGTATAATTTCGATTTTGTAATATCTTGAACTAAAAAGTACAATCAGAAATTAATTCTACTATGTATTACGTTTCCTTCGTGGTCAATAGTTTTTATGTATTCATTTGGAATTATTGTGATGTATCTTTCCTCAACATTGATCAAAAATAAATTTTTTTTACATACCTAAGAATTATATACTAAATATGTTACCTGAAATAAATTTGTTTGATCTGATCATGGCGACCATTTTAATTTTTTACAATTTCCCTGAGTTTCCCAATTTTACAAAATTGGCAATCATTTTTTCTTTAAAAAAATATTTCATAGAACTTACAGAAAACAAGCATATTGCACAAAGCGATGGAAATTAGCATATAAGTAAATAACAGTGCACCAACAGAAACTCGACAGATTAAAAATTGAATTAATGCTATGTCAGAGAACTAAATACGTACATAAAAATTCTCGTTTTTGCCACTGGCATTCAATAAATTATGATTTAGCGAGAATAAATTGACTAAAATATGTTTAAAAATATTATACAAAAACAAGGTTGGCCAAAAAATTTGGATTTCTAGCCCGAACTACTAGAAGTTTTTATGTACCACCCATGAAAATAAACCACCAAAGCATGACTAATATCCTACCGATGACCTGCGCACAAACATTAATGTTCCAAGCAATACACACTTCCACAACTTAAACTTAAATGGCATGATACATAAATATAATAAAACATAAACTCGTAAGTGACATAAAACATAAACTAGTTCCCTTTGCTTCTCTTCTCTTTTATTCTCCTTTCTCTCTCTAGCTCTCGAATGTGGACAGCTCTCGTATGCCCACATCTCCCCCGTCCTTCATGAGCTGGGTGACATGGTCACTGACGTCAGTCTTTCCATGGCACCTTCTGAGATCATCAGCAACAACGTTCTCCTCTCCTGCATGATACACAATATCAAAATCGTACATAGACAACTTCAAACACCAATTATAAATTCTCCTGTTCTCCTGCTTTCCACATCTCATATTCACTAGACCCTTATGGTCTGTCACCACTGTTAATTTAGGACCATACAAGAAATATGCAAAGTGCCTGATGGCTTCATAAATACCCAGGCCCTCCAACACTTGGGCACTGTAATTCCCTTTTAACTGCTTAGAAAAGAAGGCGACGGGCAACTTCTCGTCGTTCCGAACCAAGGAAAGGGACAGCTCCGACGCCTGTCGAGCTCGCATTGCTCTCTACAACAAACACATCACTTACACATGGAACACATAAACGCACTGATACAGATAACTTGTTACACAAAGCATGAAAAGCGTCCAACATTGGACTTGTCCAACTCACCACCCCAGACTTTACCGTCGAAGTGTGAGCGTGAGGACAGAGGACTATCGATGAAATCCAGGAATGAACCTCCTGTAGAAACCCACCAGACCCAGGAAGGCTCGCAGCTGCTTCCTCGACTTCGGCATAGGGTGATTACGAATAGCCTCAACCCTTGCCTCAGTCACACTGATAGTGCCACCACCCAATTGGTGACCCAAGAACTCCTATGTTCTTTTTCCAAAACTACCTTTCGACCTCTATCAAGTCAGGCCATTCTTCCTCAGGGTCTCCAAAACACTCTCCAAATGTCTTGAATGACTCTTCCAATCTCCTGACACAACCAAAATGTCGTCGATATAAACGTTCGCGCGATCTCTGCACTCCACCAGAACCTCTTCCATTAATCTCTGAAACACGGATGGAGTATTTATTGGTCAAAATGGCATACGACAATATCTAAATTTCCCAAAAGGGCAAATAAAACATGTCTTATTTCGATCTCTCTCTTCAACCATCACCTGGTGGAAACCCTTTGCCACGTAGATTTTGAACATTACCCATACAGTACCCACTTTCTCGACCATATGTAGTTGGGCTCCTTCGTCGTTATGTCGTTAAGTCGACGGTAGTCAACGCAAAGTCTGACATTGCCGTCCGGCTTTCTTACAGGCCTTAATGGAGATGCCTAATTGCTCCTGCACCGTTCTATAACTCCCTGCTCCTCCAGACTCTCCAGTTTCTACTTTACTTTCTCCCTGTTCCATAGAGGGACTGAATACGGCATCCGCCGAATTGGCTTACTATAACCAGTATCGTTGGACATCTTCTCCCGATCAGTGCTCCCAGGACCGTCAAAGAAGACGTCGTCATACGTCCCCAGTAAACCCTGCTACTCACTCTCTTGTACCCCTCGCATTCACCTCTAAACTTACTACTCTCATCCCCCTGTTCTTCAACTACTATATCCAATTTCCTCATATATGCTCTCTCCTTAAACTCCTTAATACAATTCACATGCACTACCTTAGCGTTCTTTTCTCTACTAACCCTTCCTATCCTATAATTCACTGACCCCACTCTCTTCAGAACCTTGTACGGACCCTGCCAGGAATCCGACAACTTACAAGTCCTCCCTGTACTCTGTATAAGACCAGATCTCTCTCTTTGAACTCTCTCATCTTAGTCCCGCTATTCAAGTATTGTAACCTACTCTCCTTTCCTTTAGCATTTCTCAAAGCTGCACTGTCTCTCACATTCTCTAGCCTCTCTGCCATTCTAGTCACCCACTCACACACATTTAGTCTCTCAGCCTCCACCTCATACAACCCGTGGTATAGGGCGTCAGAGGGCGTCCTAACCCGAAACCCGTACACCATGTCGAAGGGACTATAACCTGAATCGGCATGCGGCATCTGCTTTAACACAAACAATACGAAACACAGTTGTCATACCCAATCCAACCCATCATCTATGCACTTCCCCAGAATACTCTTCATCGTGCCATGCATCTTGGACTCATTTGTGTATCCAGCAGTAGCACTTCTAGTGGTAAATTTAGCCTATTCATGGAAGAGAGCCAGCCCTTACGCTACATTCCCAGCCTGTCCTGACTTGGCTTGCCTAAGCATGGACATCTTGGTTGCCTAAGCATGGACATCTGGGTTGGGGTAGTCTCCTTTTTAACGGTGACAGACCCCTTCCTGGCCGTACATTCCGGACTTTTGTGTCCCACCTTCTCGCAGTTATAGTAGGTAGGTGTTCTCGCAATGTAGCTATTACCCTGTCTCTCTCTCCTGCACTCACTCGACCGGTGCCCCTTTTCACCACAACTGTAACATGTTATACCCCCATACGATCTACCCACTTTATCCCCTGAACCACCACCCTGGACCTTTCCTCCGCACCCATACCAACTCTTTTTATCCACAGTTCCCCTATATCCTCTATTCACCTCACTGGGCCCGCTGCCCAGAGGCTTGTAAAAGTTCCCTCTCTGTCTCCCGGACATCCAGTACTCCACAGCCTCTCTCAATTCCCCCCACTCGCAAATTTTTCTCATCTCTAAGAATGCCTTCCCACTCTGTGGCAAACTTCTCCTTAATACAGCCAACGCTATAGCCAACATACATTCCTCGATACTCTTACTCCCCTGACACTTTCCCTTTGTCACTCTCAATAACCAATTCGCTATTTCCCAGGCAGACATGCCCTTAAACAAGTCCTATTGGCTTTTAACAGCTGATTTCCGTAGGTTATTGCCGTTACCCCCGTAGCCTTCAATAGAATTGTCTTAATCTCCCCATACTCTTCCTCACTATCCCTGGCCTGTGCCACTCTCATGCACAAAGTCTCAGGTAACCTGGGGTACAACCTCTCCCGCCAGTCACTCTCACTCACTTTCTCCTCTCTCATTATTCTCTCTAATTTCCCCAAATAATCTCCAATCTCGCTTCCCTCCATATAAACTCCTAACCCCATTAGCTTTTTCTGCAATAGTTACCGTCTCTCACGTACTCTGTCGTCTTCAAGTATCAACGTTCTCCGTCGCTCCTCCTCCTCTCTGCGGGAGGCTGCTTCTTCTCCTAGCCGTCTGTCTTCTCCTTCCTCTCTGCGTCTCCTATCTCTTTCCTCCTCCTCTCTCTTTCTGGCTGCCTCTTCTTCTTTTGCCTTTCTGTTCAACTCCTCAGCATTTTTCCTCTCTTCTCTATCTTTCTCATCTCGTTCTACCAAGTACCGCAACAGCGATGCTACCTAGCTCTCTTCTCCTCTTCTCGACATCTCTTCTTGCAATATCTCAACCTCACTGTCCTCCACTAACTCTGACTCTCCTTCTCACTCTTTCTCATACTTCACTTCCGACAATCGGAATGGATAAGGTGATCAAGTTTTCACAACTGGTCGCCCCTTAGGCCGGTAGAGTCCCTTATCGATGTTCACTCGAGACAACTTCTTAGTCCTCCTCCTATCCTCACTGGGTCCAGGCTCTGTCATAGAGGGCAAGCAAACTCGTACTCCGTACAGACCCTGTGATTGCAAAACTGGAACACAGTGAATACAAAATGAGTACTACACGCAATTAGAAATAATCAATGAAGATTACGAATTACAACTTTAAAATCCACTAACACACACAACTTCACTACCAGCGACGCAAGTCTCTAAGGGCTGTCCAAGCCTCCTTTCCAATGATCCTTTTTCCTTCCCATTCCTTCTTCTCTCCTCTCAGTCTTAGGTCTCCCACTGCCTTAGCAAGGGCCCTGGTGATTTGCTATCCTCTGCCGCAACAAGTAGAGCGCGTTCCCTTCCTATGCCATAGCAAGGGTAAGGTTGAATTCTTAGTCCGTAGGCCGTGGTAGGGTAGAATATTTCCACACTGGTCAAAGTATCTCCGTCCGTGGACGTAGATTGTCGGGACACGCAGACACCATGGTAGTCTCCTGGTCCTTTCGTTCTTTGAGATCCCGAGTCGAACGTTTCCTTCTCAAGGAACCCACCACTGCCACCAAAATCTGTGGGGGTGTGGATGGTGTATATGCTCACCCTGCGCACAATGCAAGCAACCAAAGTTCTGATGGACAGCGAAGTGTCGCTGCCACCAGAGTTCAGCTTAGAGGATGCCTCACTTGAGTTAAACGTATTTGTTACAAGTGCTGAACTGAACTACACACGTGGCGTGGGGACTTATGAATATGAGTCCACTCGCCAACTGACCAATGAAAATGATACACCAAAGCATGACTAAAATCCTACCGATGACCTGCGCACAAACATTAATGTTCCAAACGATACACACTTCCACAACTTAAACATAAATGGCATGATACATAAATATAATAAAACATAAACTCGTAAGTGACATAAAGCATAAACTAGAGTTCCCTTTGCATTCTGTCTTCTCATTGCTCCTCTTCTCTCTTATTTTCTTTTCTCACTCTAGCTCTCGAATGTGGGCAGCTCTCCTATGCCCACACATGCATTCAAAGTAAGGAATTTTGGTCCTAAGTTGGCACAAATAGCATTGATATCCAAAATAATTCTATTCCATCGTTCAATCCGGATCTCAGATTCAATAGAAGCTTTGTATATTCAATAGACTAACAAAAGAAAGACATCAGTGTCATCACTCAAAATTTGAACAATACTCATTACATGTCTGGTTGCATCTAGAACATACGAAACCATTGTCAAATCTGCTTCATCATTGTTAAATGCACAGTCGTTAAACGAGTCCATTGTCAAATTACACCCAACATTAAATGTTCCCAAACATTTGCAACTTTTGTATATTGATTTTGCACATCTAGATTGTTTCTCGTTTTTGCAAGATAGTTTTGGATTGACAACTCTTGTACCATGGTTCGTTCAAACCGTCCAATCAGATTTCTCAATTCGGGGTGAATAAATCACTTATACACCTCCTAGGAAGTGAATATTTTTTGCCCGTGGCCTAGAATTACGATCTGTAGCTAAGCGAAGCGGCGACCAACGAGGAAGGTGCCAGAAGTTTTTTCAGCTCAGAATCTGCCTCTTTACTCTCTTTGCTCTTATTGGA
>WLWI01001729.1_pt1 | contig 18897 bp, 14 predicted proteins | sample 6701501 | NCBI WGS metagenome assembly WLWI01 (sample SAMN12718690, study PRJNA515312) | sponge metagenome | isolation source: marine sponge | host: Mycale hentscheli | place: New Zealand: South Island, Marlborough, Capsize Point | collected 2014-11-01
CTCCCCAAAAAACGAGGCGTAAAAAAAAACATTTTTTTTTCGCCCCCCCCCCCCCCCCCCCCCCCCTCCCCCCCATACTACATATGAAATTTTGACTCCAACATGAGCAAGCTCAACCAGACAAAGATTTACCCACAACTACAACTCAACCACAGAGTGGGGTGGCCCACAAAACCTACTAACACACACACACACACACACACACACACACACACACACACACACACACACACACACACACACACACACACACACATTTTCGTAGTTCAGTACAAATTCCCACTAATTTAAAAACAACTTATCTGAGTCAATTACAAATTCCTTCTCCGTATGAATTGAAGAAACTTTATAATCAAACAACCATGATGGACCTATTCTCTCTCTCTTTCTTTCAAATTTGTGAGGATGTGGGTTGTCATAGCAAACAGACCAGAGCAAGGGGTCCCAGACTTGATTGATTCCTTGACAAAAATGAAGTTTTCATGTTGTTTTGTTTTTAACCCTTGCTTCGTCTTCAACTAACTTGAATGAGACAATTTCATACTTAGTTTCACTGTAATCCTACCCGGTGAAAATCTGAGCACACCATCAAATTTATATACTCTGGGCTTTCATAAAATTATCACACAAACCATACTTTTTCTCCTAAAAATACAAAGTATCCTTGTTCTTATATATTATATTACATATTATAATATTATAATAATATATTCAAAATGCTCTATTTTAAAATACTATGCCGGGGCATATAGGCCACCTCTCACATTCAGTGAGCGGGTAATGCTTCCCATGGAGGGAAATTCCCTACTCCAGCTAGGACACTTAGCCATTAGCTAAGTGCCACAACTAAAACAACTCAGCTCTAAGCACACTCAATAGAAGGGGCTAAGAGGCCTTCATAAGCATCGACTGCATACATGGCAAATCAACCATAACTCCATTCGGATGCTACAAGATGCTGCGTTGGAGGGGAAAAAATGCACAAGATGAAAGGTTGAAATTAGACATCACATCCTGTGTTGGCTCACTTCACACATTTTAATTGAATACCTAGCCCTGGAGATACCATAACCCCTCTCTTAATTGCCGAGATTATTCTTCAGCCTAAACCTATATGCTGTAATATTACTCCACAGTTAAATCCTCAGTTGCTGCAGTTCAGCAGACCTTTGAACCTTCCCACCATAGCAATAAATCATGAACTTTTGACCTTTCCTACTCAAGTATGCTCAGATAACCTCACCAGAGTACCTGTAACGATGCCAACATTCTCACCTTCCACATCAAAGACATCCAGAACATTTTTTTTTGGAAAGGATGAGCAGCCAGCTAGACTCTCGAGTCTTCACTGGATCTCCATCTCTGTCCACACTTCGATCATCCCTCCCCCCCCCCCCCCCCACCCCCCCCCCCCCCCCCCCCCCCCCCACACACACACACACACAAACTATGGGGTGGTCCATAAACATTTAGAGGACTACAAGAAGGACTTTTATTAATGCTCTATGCTGATTTATAATCTATTAATTCTATCAAGCCACAAAAACTGGAAATTGTGAACTAATTTGTTTTGAATATATTCATACCACAATCAAAAGATTTTCATAGAATCAACATAAGCTTCTTTTCCAGTAATATTTCATACCCCTCCCTCCCTCCCTTGTGTTATCTACAGAATCGACCAAGTTAGGCATTATGCAGTCTAACCATGCACAAATTGGCGAGACAAGTCAAAATGTCGACCTTTGGTTGAATAAAAAAATGCTGGAAGTCTTATAAGGGGCCTCTGTATTAACAAATATGAAAACAAGAACCTAATATATTCCAAATAATATATTTGTACTAACTGCGGTTTGATCTCAGTTTAATTCTACATTAATAATACTCCAAGCTGGCCGAGTACAAAGTTCAGGGCCCCTTCCATAGCTCAAACTAGAAACAAAAGGTTCGTATCTGGAAACAAAGCTATTGTCATTTCAGGACAGGTTGGCTCTCGAGACCCGCAAGAAGTACTTCCTAAAGTGTTAACAATTGGTAATAGGCAATGCTGGAGCAGTACAGAGCAGCTGACCTTACCGGGTCTCTACACCCATTTTAGGTCCTTTACTCAATTATTGCTCTCTTATAAAATGGTAATTTTAGATTCCTTTACCGGAATGGAAATTTCAACCCAGAATCAAACACACAGGAAGTTACATGAAATTGACACCGGAAGCGCCAGATCCCTATAATTCCTTTCCTGTGAAATCCTATTGCACAGCTTGTTACCAAGCTCAATGGGTAATGGGTCTCTAAGAAATAGCAGGGAAGAGGTCACTGCTTATCAAGCTATAGGTGCACACTAACTTGCATGACTCAGCATGACAAAAAAGATACAAAATAAATAGTAGCAGTCTCCATGTTCCTTTGCTCCCTTCACACTTTAGCTGGATGAATCAAATACTCTGAATTATGGATTGCTTTCACACACCAACTGCTCTGGTTGATCCACAGCTTGCATGGACCTCCCAAGTCCCCTCCTATCCATGGCCAACCCCACCCACCAGTACAGGTCTCGTTGTAAACAACTCCCTTCTAAATGTACTTATCTATAGCCCACAGGTGCTCGCCAGATATCCTCAGGCCATAAACTAATACTCCTTTACCTAATCTACACAATAAACACCACCAGTTTCCAACCCTACAGCACATGGCCACAACTCTGCTCTGTTGCGTACACCAACATCCCACAGCCACACATAAACCAAGTCTACTTCTACAGCACAACCATGCACTTATAACAACCCACCACTGCACAGGGAGTACGAAGAATAATAACAGACATTGGTTTAACTATTACGCTAAATATACCTGCACTGTGTCATCACAGTCTCATTGGACCAAAAATATGCTTCATTTTGAAGCTAATTTTAATAAAGGGTGAGTATGTATGCATGAATATCACCAAGTGCTGATACAATAAGATTAACTAGACATGGCAATGCACAAACATTTAAATGTGACCCTAATATGCATATATATATATATATATATATATATACACACACATACACCAAAGCAACACCAAAGCAACACCAGACCAGACTAACCTGTGGCACCGGAACATTCTCTATGAAGTTTCTAACTCCCTCACCCATGCTAGCTATTCACAGTTAAATCACAGGCAGCTCACTTTCTATTCAGTTTCCTTGTTAAGGAGACTGACAGTTACTCTGTTAGAACTCATAACTTATCTTGACACATACCAGTACCAGGAATTTTCAGGGAATCCAACAAGATGATCCCCACTATAATGAGATGTACCTTTTCTGTTGCATGACAATAAATGTCCCCTTGTATATTTCTCTCATTTTCCATCCTCTGCATGAAATGCAGTACAAGATATTTCCCTTTCAAAAATACATCCCACCGCCCACATCTACTCTGTAATCAAGAAATTAAAAATTTTACTACCTGGTTGCATTAGTGGTATATAAAAATACTGGTGTTGCTTCATAGGTTGCCTGTTATCCATTTGATACAAGCGCCATTTAAAAAGCACTGTGCCTGGGAAGCTTCACTGAACTTTTCCTGTCCTAGCTGAACCTGCCCATCTAACCTCCCAGGCCCGACTGGAATAAGCACTGATGTCTGACTCGTGTAGTCCCACCAAACACTGCACGCTGACTGGACAAGTGACATCCCTGGAATGAACCCAACAAACTCCTCTCCTAATGGTGAACCTTGACCCTGCTAGAAATTAATGAATTATTGAAGCGCTAGTGGAGCAAACTTTCAGTGCCAGTAATGCACTAACACCTCATTAGCAAGGGAAGGGGAAAAAAAACTAGATTATTCTAAAGCTAACAACTAATGTCTCTAGCTAAAATTTTGTAAAGTGAACTTTCACAAAGGTTCTAGGTATTAACTGACTGACTGTATTAAAAGACAGATATATACTGCCATACTTTCAAAACTGTGGAAAATGCACATGTAATGCCCACATTAAAAGCACAAGCAGCTACTACTCTAAAGAACCAGTGAAAATCCAAACTGTGGCAAACAATCTTCCTTAGCTCTGTCTGTCCTGTTATGATCTTACGAATTGCTTCCTGCATATTAACCATACATAAAACTGGCAAGACAGTTAATGGGCGTGGTGATTACTATAACCTTGTCACAGCCTCCTGAATACCCGACAGCAGCCAAAAAAAAATCTATAAGTACCTTAATCTCTAACTCTGCCTTCTTCTGTCTGAAGGCCTTCTCTATAGCTCTGCTGGAAGTTCTGCCAAAGTCAGTCCAGCCTGAGTCACTCTGCCATTCCCATTTACTAGAATCAGTTTTTGAATCAGTTTTTGAATCATTGCGTGATGTCTTGACAGTAGACTCTCCTGAAGCATCTTTGCTTTCTTCTTCTGCTCCACCTAAAATAGAACCAACAAAATAAAAATAAAAACAACAACAACAAAACAACGATCACAATTCTATCTTAATAGCAAGGGGTATGCCAGATAAAATGATGCTGAACATAGGTGCAATTCCCTATTTTTTTACACCACTAACATCAAAATCCGATTCAGCATCACCTGTTCCATGGAAAGCAGAGTTAGGTTATGAAGTTAGTGCTGTAGGCATGATAATTCGATTGGCTGATAAGTGGCGGATTTATCCTTAGTGGCCGGGTAATGAGTGCTCAGTTACGCATGTGTAACCTGACCCCAAAACAAAAGAAATCCTACAACTACATATTTGTACCAAGGTTCACAGAGCCTTACAAGTGACCCCAAAACCCCTCCCACCCCCCTCAAAAGCTTACCATGCAAGGAAACTACCAATGCAACATACTCATCTTTCCAAAAAAATTCATGTCTCCTGAACGGCTCCCTGCTTGCTGCCCTATATTATAGTGATCTGATTTGGTCTGAGACAATTCCCTTACTTGAGGCATACTCTACCAGCACTCAATGTAATTAATAGCAGCTGACAGCACCTAGCCAGCCATCCCTTCAGGCTGTTGTCACCTGGCAAATCCAAGCAACTCCAAAATGGCCAAATATAACCCTTGTCTCTGTAATTCATCTCAACATTTCTGGAAAAAAACCCTGATAATTTCGTGGATGAGCAAAGATATATGAAAACAAAAGCCAAAACATACTGGGCTTGTGGGTATGAATCAACATCTTCTTCAATGTATTAATAAATAAAAAAAAGACTTAAAAATTACCATTGGAACTCATGACCACGAAGTAGTTTGCCCATAAATACACTGCTCTTGCACCTGACCACCATGTTTTTTGGGGTTTTTTTACCTAGTGCTTGTAAATGACTAAATAGATTTACAGAATCAGTGTTGGCCCATTCTTGCACCTCCCAGATTTCTTTATGCAGTTGGATTGATCGTGTTGCCAGATGCTTGTCAGTGCCCTTTGGCCAATTAGGGGAGTCTGCCAGGCTATCTTTTTGTGCTCTTAATTTCCCTCACAATAAGAATCGCATATCATTAGGGTAAACACATGTACACTTAATCCTCTCCCTTACTGCACGAAGGCAAGACTTACAGTACTAGACTGGTTGAAGCTACATTCCTTGTTTGAACTGTATAGTACTATTGGGGAAGGGGGGAGGAGGGGGTTTAAATTTCCATTATATTTTGCAAAGTTGCTAGCAGTTGGTCACCAGATTGTTATTACTTGGCAGCAGGCATTCATGGATGGCCCCACCTTGAAAACTACCAGTGTATTTTATAAACAAACGTTTCCTAGAATTGTTCCTCTCCTGTCATTTTCTCCATCATTGTTTAGTACATAGAGCAGGAGTACCTACACTTAACATATTCGTAAATAAAACTTCTACTAATTCGAACTGGTCAGAGATTTCATTGTTTGCATGAAAAAGAAAAGTTTTGCATGGCTTCTAAGGCTTTCCTGTTTCTCAAAAGTCCCCCACCCCCTCGATCTCTTTACCCCATCCTTCTCTCCCCACCCTCCAACCAAACATTTTTCATAATAGACAATCCCACTGCACAAACTTAATTACTAGCCTCGTTTTCTTTTCAGTCTAGATGAAGTTCGTCTAGTGGCTGTACCAGAATTGTCCATCTCTAATACTCCTCTCCGGACAGTAAAAAAAAATTCTTGTAGTGCCCACCCCGATCTATCACGCCCCCCTCTTTTATTGCATTTGTATGACGTCATCATTAGGAAGCGGTATACGAGACTCAAATTGTATACTTTCCAAACTTCAGTTCCAGAGAGCAGAGGAGCGATAGTTTATATACACAATCCGAGACCGGCGTTCCAGCAGCTGGTTATAAGAAAGCGTTGGCCAGAGTTCCATCAGAGTTTTACTCGCTCGCTTGTAAGCTTAAGCGGTCTGAGCGAGCAGCCTTTATTGCTTCGCTCCGCTGGGACTGAACGTCCCGAAGATCGTTCTGGGTTGCTTTTTTTCCCTGCAAAATATTTATTGTAAGTGGTCGTAGTGTAATTCTGCGTATGACAGTTTTCTTTGGCTGCCGCTAGTAATTGGCAGTGCATGTTGGCAGTGTTTGCTAATTATTTCTGTGCTCTTCTTGGACCTAGGCTAACATTGACTGCATTTACTTTTTTTTCCTTGTAGGTAGCGTGTAGTGATTTCGGTAGCTATTCTTTGGTTTCATTCCCACCAAACCCGCGCCATCAACACTGTGGTGATGGATACGTCCTTGGACCAGTATCATTTGGAGAGATTGGAGAGGGAATCGGCACGCTCTAGATCGAGCACTTGGCCCCTCCAAGAGCAGGCCTCGCAACCACCCCCACCAAACAACAACAATGGCTGCAGCAACGGTGATGAAACAGCCCTACCAGCTTCTGTAATGGAATTAACTAATGCACCAGTGAGCCAGCAACAGCAGGGACAAGTTCCTATTAAAAGGGATACTCCGGAATGTGAATCACCTATACCATCTCACCAGTCAAAATCTGAGCCCAAAAAGATGAGGAATGCTTGGGGCAACCAGTCCTATGCGGAGCTCATTACTCAAGCTATATTGTCAACTCCAGAGAAACGTCTAACTTTGTCTGAGATATATGACTGGATTGTTAAGAATGTCCTCTACTTTTCTGACAAGGCTGGTAGTCCCTCGACAGCTGGGTGGAAGGTAAGGATAAAGCATTTGTAATATAGTCTAAATACACTTGAAGTATGTTTTATTAGCAATTTCATTAATTTGGATGTGAAACTATACCAAAACGTAGTATTTTTTATTCTTGGTTGCACTACCATTTCCATCCTTCATTGCTATCCCATTTTTTTTCTGTTACCAACTTACAGAACTCCGTCAGGCACAATCTGTCACTTCATAGTCGCTTCGTGAAAGTTCAAAATGACACATCTGGAAAGAGTAGCTGGTGGACGGTTAACCTTGACGCCAAGTCTGGGCGCACCTCTCGCAGGCGGTCTCATTCCGTGGACAACACCAACACTGCTTCTCCCAAGACTCGAAAGCGAGAAAAGCGTGGCAAGGTCAAGAAAGTAACAAAAGGCTCATCAACTGAAAATATTTTGTCGAGTCGTAGCAACAGTCCTACGTTGATGCAGCTTCAGAACCCATGGAGCCCCAATCCATCTTGTTCTTCACCCACTGGTTCGGACATGTCTCCATGCTACTCCCCTTCACTCCAGTCACCCATCATGCACCGAGGAAGCCGCAATGTAACCCCTGTGTCTCCTCTCATCTCTCCTCCAGGAATAGACCAACAGGGGGCTACTGTCTTCAGTGGGTCCAACTCTTCTCTGCTGGACAGCGACGCACACACACCTGACCTTGGAGACCCCAATGCCTGTGTTGACATGTTGGCTCAGCTCAATCTACGCTCTTCCCGTGAGCACATGGGTTCTTCTTCTTCCCTCTCCTCTCTCAACTCACCCCGACCAACTCTCGCTCCGAGCAACAAGAGTCCTCACCCTGTGTTCACTTTCTCTAACGGACCCATAGATTCGTCAGGTTATTCTAGTGCGTACTTCTCGGACACTGAGCTGCCTGATTCACTTCCTCCTCCCCCACCCTATGAGGAGCATCTTGCTCATCAGGCCAGGCCGGTCTGCTACACGCCCACCAGGAGTGGCACCCACCCACTTCATATCACGCTGTCGGCAGACATGGCTCGCCCACGCTCTGGTTCAGAACCGGCTGTGACCCACTACAATGGCAGTCTTCCGCAAGATATCGACATGGATCTCATTGGAAGTGAATTCCCAGGCTGCGACGTGGAGTCGATCCTGCGAAGTGAAATGCAATATGAAAATGGCCGCCTTGATTTTAATTTCGACCAAAAGCAATCGCCTATCGCTAATGTCTCAACCAGGTCCTCTCCACCCTTAACGTCATCTTCTCCATCCACCAACTCACCAAGTGTCCCGCAGAACTATGTCCACAATACAAACAACAATGCCAGCTTAAGACGCACCACCCCTCCACATGGCTATCACCCTCACCACTCCCCAGGACCTCAGGCTGCAGCAACCACTCCTCCAGCTCCAGCCACTCACCAAATTCACCAAGCACTTAATCACCATACATACCAGGTCCATCACCACCATGTTCCTTCTACTTCTCCTGGAGGAGGGGATCCAACTCTGACGTCAACCGCCATTCAGGCCGACCCTTTGCTAATGCAAGGACATAACCTATCCCAGCAAGCAGCTGCAGCAGGTTACTGGGGACGTTGAAAACTCTTCTTACCCATATTGTATTCTCTTTTGTTTTTGACCTGCCCACTCCCCTCAAGACTTAATGGGCAATTCTTTCTTGTGATGTTGGCCTTTGAACTATCCCATGCACCATAGAGTTTTGTCTCTCTATCATTTTTGGCTATCCTCTATACATTGTATTCTGCTTTATGTCGTAATATTATCCAACAATTTATTTGCATTCAGTATTTTTGAAGTATTATTTGCTCATTCGTACATTCATGTACATTGGTGCTGCCGGTGAGATGGCTATAAAAGGCATGACTAATAATTAGTAGGGTTTGTCCCTTTCCCTAAGTGTTACCCCAGGTTTCCATATAAAACTTGTATGGCCGAAACATAGCCAAGTCTGTTGTGTTCGATTCAACAGTACTGCATTCCTTTAACCAGGAAACCCCTAGAAGTAAATTATGAATGTGAATTAGTCGCACCATTAATTATATCAGTTTAATGCAAGCCAATACTGTATTTGTAACACAATTGCATAAGATGAGGGAGGACAGTTGGAGTACGTCCTGTAAGAAGACCAGCTCACTTCTCCCACTTGTAGCTACCTGAGTACAGTGTGGGTGTGCTGACCTCTGCATGGTTTCAAATGGTATGCGGCCATCTATACGTATTAGTATGGCTGGAGTGAAAGTTGAGTCTAGCTGCAAGGTTCTGTGATGCATTCCCCTCATATGATCAAGTACCACACATGAAGGAAGGGGTGTCAGGAAGCCTTGACACTCATGAATAACATTACCCATGCATGCAATTGTCCTAACTACAGAACTATAGTAATTATATCCGAGTGGCAGTCCATAGCCAACACAGTCAGTAAGAACCAAAGTAATTCAGCTGTCATTCTTTGCCAGACTTATTTGGCAATGAAAGATCATGTATCATGCAAGTGACTGCCTCATTCATTTGTTACTTTCTTTGAGCGTGTAACCTAGTATGGCTTTGGTAACACCCAACCTGCAAGTACCTTCCTGTAGCACAATAGCTTTAATTACTCACTTTGAGCTATAATCTTTTTGTCCAATATTTTCTGAACCATAATTGCTCCTATCTGGCATGTGGACACTGAAGGCGGGGTAAATGTGTTAAAAGCGATGAATTGGTAAATTGCGCCACCTCAGCCAACCCACGAGCTGTGGTCAACAATTAACACACATGGAGCTGACAGCCTGATGTTCTTGACACCTCATTTCAATGACCTGACAGCAAGCTCATGGGCATGAATGTCAAATATTTGAATAACGACTGCTCATAAGTGATTTTAAACCACCATCATATAGATTCTGCCTCATACATTATGTACATGAGTGCGTGCAAAGATGTATGCATTTTTGTTAGTTAATGGAAGGGAAGTTGTCCACAAATGAGAACTACCAGATCTTCATGATGCATCTGTGACACTTAGCTAAAATTCTTAGGATGACCTCATTCTTTAACAATACCTTCGCATAAAGGTACGTTTCTAAACAACCATGACTGAAACTTATGAATTGCATATTTAATTTAATTCATTAAGACTTAACTACCTTATACGGTGATGGCATAATGTATATTCTGGCCATAATAATTATATTATACCAGCAGTGCCTCCATATTGTTTAAATAACATTGTCTGTGTCATTCTGAGTAATTGACGTCATTGAGGTAGCCTGATGCGTTCCTGCTGTTGTAATTAAAAAAATTACATGGGCAGGGTTTAGAAAACTTTGCAGGTGCATGAACATTCATGTATTGTTATGTGTTTCTTATCTCATTATCCCTGTATTTATCCTCATTGGATAATTAGATTCACTGCTTGTTGAAGTACACATTCTCTAAGGTCAAACGTCTTCAGTCCAGATTATTGAGTCCCCATTAGTTTAGAAACTTGTACTAATTAATACCCACCCATTTAATCAGCTAGTAGCAGCACTTGCTGCCCAATTTATGCATGATATGCATAGCTGAAGACATGAGAGCCGCTTAAATTGAATGTTTAGGATAAGCTAGGTGCAACCGAGCTTGTGGAGTTCCTAAGAAGTATTCATAGTTGAGCTATGTTTCGTGCAGCCACCACACCAAAGCAATTCCTTATGTGGCTTTATTGATTCTTGAGCTTGCTTACTACCATGGCAACCAGTATGTTTGGGGTGTGGCATGCTCTCTTAGCCAAGTCTCTTGTGGTTTTCATGAGGTCACGAGGAGCAGACTTTGTGTGGGTGGATAGCAGCCTGCAGGGTCAGGCATAGATAAGGTCATGAATAAGACCAGAGGGATAGAGCTATCTGGGAGAGCTCATTCATGCATGATATTAGCAGAGTATGACTAATTGGGTTTATTAGCAGGAGATATACAAAAAGATCAACTGTGTTTCCTGCCTAGCCTTGCTCCTAATATAATATAATAAAATACCAAACAACAACAATAATAATAATAATAATAATAATAATAATACAGTAGACCCTCAATTATCACCTCTGAAATGTTCAGATATTCGAAATAAGTCATTTTGAATGGGGTCTTAATCTCTTATCTATTTAATGCACAGCAAAATTCCAATGAATATCATTATAATTCCCCCAAAAATGGTGTTCGGATTAGTGAGAGTTCGGATAAACTGGGTTTGGATAACTGAGGGTCTACTGTAATAATAATAATAATAATAAAAAAATAATAATAATAATAAAAATAATAAAACTGTTATATTGTGTATTGCTGCAAGGAAGATTGTTTATACATGAAAGTCTATTTTTTTTTGTGCATACCATTTACCAGATGAATGTCATGATATGGTTATTATTGCGGAGTCATAGCTTATATCTGTGTTGATTTGAGAAGAATTCGGTGTATGAGTATTGCCCCAGGCTCTTGAATTGCTATCATAGCAATCCAAATAGTGCACCTCCCGAAAGTCGAAGATGATAAACACTGCTCTGACGTAAACATAGTTGTGTCCCATCTCATCACAGAAATGTGGATTCAGAGCGCTTGTATATACAAGAACATGCATTACCCTCCCCTTTTCCTTAGCACATACCCACAGAATCCCGCCTTATTGTTATCACTTGCACTGAAAATATATCATAAAGTGGCGATACAAAGACTAATCTAAATAAATAATATAGACAAGAAAACATTATAAAGTGAAATAATTTTTGATGTAAAAAAGAATGTTTAATGTTGATTGTCTCACACTGCTGTTCAGCGATTCCTCAAAATGTAAATTATTCCTTATTTTTTTGACAAATACAGACAATAATTTAATTTCACTGAAACCTTGCTAACAGCCTGGCAACATTGCCCGTGCTAGTATCAGCACTGTGACTGCTAGAATCAGCTGTGGCCTTGCCTGCAATGGAGTGTGTAGTACTAGTAGGACTAGATGTAGGAGATGTGGTTGGCTTTTCAGGGCTACCCTCTGTGATCTTCTTGATTGGGAGCTTGTAGACAGGTCCTGACACTAAAGAAGAAGACGCGCCTGACTTTTTCTGCAGCTCTTTGATCCTGCGCATAACAGAAGTGTCTCCTTCATCCTTTTCTTGTTCTGTAGTGGAAGACAGTCCCAGTCTCTTTCCAGCCATTGATGGAGAAGATGGTGGAGTAGGATGTGATGAGAGAGATTTATCCACTGCTACTTCGACCATTGGAGGTAGTGTGGTGGTATGGGATACACTTTTAAGGGGTGGAGCTGGGGATGACATTAGCAATGGTCCACCAAAAGCAGTTGGTATTTTGATCTTTCTTATTGCCTTTGCTTCAGCTTGTTGTGATCTGGAGCTGACGTTTTCCTGTTGACGTTCAACAGGCGCTGCACTTTTGACACTCTTTTCTTCAGACTTCTCAGCTAAACCAGTGATTGCAGCTGCCTTCTGTTCCTCTTGCTTTTTCTTGTACACCCAAGTGTGTTGCACTGGAGTTTTTTGTCCAGAAGAAGAGTGTGATGTGTCCTCTTGCTTTTCCCTCCATTTCTGCTGTTGCTGCCTCCACTTTCCGAGGCTAGGACCAGCCTTGGCACTCTGACTCTTCCATTGAGGCTTTTTGTCGGATTTCGTTATTTTACTGTCTTCTTTCTTGTATGGCTTCTGAATGAGGATTTGGTCGTCCCCTATGGAAAATCCTGTGGCATCATCTTTCTCTTCATCGGGCTCATCATCATCACCAAGTACAAAGCCAGACTCATCCTCCTGATTGGGTGTTTCTTCTTCAGGAGCCATCAGTTTCGGTTCTTTGGCTGGAGATTGATTGACTGAGGTAGGTTCATTTGTGGGTGTGGCAGGAGATGAAACTTCGGAAATGTTCGGCTTACTCGACTCAGAGGGCTCAATAGGCGGCAGTGTATTGGGAGGCTCTGGAGGTAGATCTGCAGGAACCTCTGGTGAGGAGGGGAAAGTTGCTTGAGGACAAGGTTGGGGATGTTCTGGAAGAAGATCATTATTTAGAGGATCTGAATGGGAGTAGTCAGGAGATGATTCTTGGGGCACTGGTGGAAGTGATTCAGGGGGCACTGGTGCTAATTCGGGGGGCACTGGTGGAGGTGATTCAGGGGGTGCTGATGGAGGTGATTGAGGCGGTGATGCAACCTTAGTTGAAACAGTATCTGCTCTCGGATGAGGCTCTTCTAAGACAGTTTGGTGAAGTCCATCCACTGAAGGAGCTGTGACTATCAATCCTGGAAGACCAATAAACTGGTCAGGCTCCTGCTCATTCACTGCCACTTCCACTAACACTTGAGCTGCAGACACTCCACTCTTCCTTCTCCTTTCACTTCCACCTTTCTCAACAGGTGCGAAAGAAACAGGTTCCACAGTAACAGCTGACAAATCTGCACTTGTGCAGCTATCAACCAGTGCCCTTTTTATGGGTGTGGTGTGCCCACTGGAGGGCGGGGACGGGAGAGAACTCTCTATGGAAGTGTCCATTGGCTGGTTCAGGGTGGCATTTTCTGAATAAGGAGGCGGTGGAATCGACATTGGACGGAAATTCTCATGTTCTACATTACTATCATCATCCTTTGAAGGGGCCAATGCTTCTGCAACAGCTTCATAACAGAACTTGTACTGCAGCTGAGTCTGCACCATGCCCTCCCTCTGCTGCCTCATTCGAGACACTGTTTGCTGCACATCCACAAGCCTCCTGTCCACGTGACACTCTAGAATAGAATGCATTGCAGTCAGCACACCGGTCCTGCCTATTCCAGCACTGCAGTGGACCACCATGGGCTTGTCAGGCTTGCTGGGGCCAAGAGTCCTCACCATTTCCACCAAGGGTTTGGTAGAGGGACAGCCAAAGTCGGGCCACTCATTGAAGTGGTAGTGCGTGATGGACCGCTTGTTGTTAGGGTCGGTATCCGAGCTCAACAGAAATTTGGAGGTGACATAACCCTCACAAGACCTAAAAAAAATTAATTAAAAACAACAAAAAAAACCCCCAATAATATCCATTTCTGTTTAGACTATACTCTTATCAATTCAAAATTTGCTAATGGCTGATAATTCGCTTTTTATAGCTTTTAGCTTGCATAGCAACAGGCTTTTGAAACTGTGCAGAGTTCAGTATACTGTATAATGGAGAAAGAGGACTTTCAAGTGCATGGTAAGAAGACTTACTGGACTTGTATGGCTACACTTGAAAATAAGAGATACAACTGGGCTAGTGTGATCATAAAGAGGATGTGATAGACACTGGTATCACTTAGATACTGGTATCACATATGGTACCACCTAGATACTGGTATCACATGAATATTAGTATCAAATAGATACTAGCACCACATAGATACTGGTATGTGGTGTACTATACATAATATTATAGTGTATAATATATGTTATAGGGTTATAATTAAAAATATACAAGTAAGTGCTATATAGTAAACAACGCCCAAACAAATAGCAAAGTCTGTTCATGCAGCAACAAGATAACACTTCAGACTATACGTTAAAATGACTGGGTATTAGTGGAAGAATCCTAAGTAGGGTTGGTCATCAACTCTTTCATCAACATGCACTGTCCTAGTCATTCTAATTGCTCCCATAAATGGAACAGACTCCGAAAGAGTCGAATGGCTAGCAAGTTTACGCCGATATCATCAATGAAATAGAAAGCCAGTATGATTTTTTCTTCCAGACACATTGTTGTAATGTGAGCAAAAGGGCTGGAAGAAGAGGAACAACAAGAGATGTGTACAGAGTGAGTGAGTGGTGTCTTGTTTTGGATCCTATCAGAGATCAAGTAGTGGAAAAAATGAGTTCTTACGATAACCCTAGCAGACCCTTTCACTGATAACTGCTTGCTTCTAATACCACTGCAATCCACTGATAACTTTATCCTATTAGCTACATGTGTAAACACTTACCTTACTGGCCACAAATTGTGGGTTTCTATTACTGGAATAACAAGCGCAGTTTTTATTGTAAAAAAAAAACAAGTTAAAGTATTTGAACCAAGTTAAAGTATTTGATCCAAGTTAAAGTATTTGATCCAAGTAGTTTCTTTTTTGACTTCGTTGGTGTAATTAAAAATGATTGTGTGGTAAACTCTGATGAGCTATTACACTTTCTAGTCTGGTGCTAATTGGATAACTTGGTTACATTCCCTCAGGGGTGACCACATTATGCCAGGCTATCGACAGACATCTGCCGAGTTTTGTACATAGCCACAAAAGTATAATTAATGATACTTATTAACATAAACTAGTACATGCTCACTTACAGATTCACCATACGTAGTCCAGCATAACTGTGGCGTGCCACTAATCTCATCTAGAGAGAGGTTAATTCCAGCTTTTTAAGCTAGCTCATTACACTACCATAAATGCAAACCTTTAATTTTGTAATTGATATTGTTATTTAATTGTGTGCTAATGACATTATTCCAGCTGGCCAATGCCGTTAAGTCATTTTTAACATGGTTCAGAGTGCATACTGGGATATGTGAAGGAATGGGTGTGATACACTTACCTTTGATTGGTGCAGGTGATGGAAATTCCTCCGTAGTGCTGGCTGTGACCTTTGTCCGGCCAATACTTCTCACTCTTCACTCTCCCCTGGTGCTCTAATTGGGTAACCATGACAATGACTTCGGATTTTTGCTCCCAAATCATTTTCCAGAAGTCTTTGACGGTGTTTGAAAGAGGACCCTAAACATTGGAAGAAAGAAAAAAAAGTCATTCATAAGTACAGAAGAAAAATGGATGATAATGATGAGGATGATAAATAATAATAATAATGATAATAATAACCATTATTATTATTATTATTATTATTATTATTATTATTATTATTATTATTACTATTATTATTATTACTATTTATTATTATTTATTATATTCTGCACACCTAGTCTCAAGATGTTATCTAACTATCCACGGACATAGTAGTAAATGTTCAATCAAATATTAAAATGTAAGAGCGATGTGACTGGATATACCTCTACCGTGCAGGACAATCTCGTGCAATTTGTTGGCAGGAAGCTTGCAACTAGACAGAAATAAACTCTATTAGGAAGTAATGGACACCATTTCTGTATCACACTGAGCGTGGCAGGCCAGTGAACAGGAAATTAAATGGCAGCTGTTCATAACTAGCAAGCAATACAAGACGTTTTGTGCTCACGAGCACTTTGTAATAGCACATGTACAGTAATGAATAAGACAGCTTCAAATGCTACACTGGAAATTGTAGGCTCATGGCAACAAAAAATCCATTAAGTATACTGTTGATTTACATTGTCTGGGTATGGATGTAAATAAAAGCATTCACTACATTATGTCAACACTATTAGCAAGTCCCATTATTGCCAAACAAACTTCATTGGTGGCATTGCAACGCGATAGCATCTCTGCTCTTATATATGTATTAGCTGTAGAACAAAAAATATATGCTAATGAAAATCAATTGAGAAAAAAAGTTAATGATATTCATTTGATTCCCCTGATGGGCTCTGTCCAGCTTATTCCCAGATGAGCTGTAGGAAGAGCTGTAGGAAGAGCTGGCTCTAGATTAGATGGACCCAGAGATTGACTAACCAGGTGGCAACGTTCTCAGCTTTTCTCACATGCATAGTTGATCACTTGTGGACGAGTTGTGAAGGGAAAACTCACGAGAGACTTCACGCAACCTTTCCCACATCACCACTCTCTCTCACCTCCCACTCCTTCACCCTCTACCCCTGCTGATGCCCCTAGCTCTCCCCCACTTCCCCTCAAATCCTTACTGGGCACCCCTCATTGAGCTATCTACTTGGGAATCATAAAAATTACGGAAAGGTTTGGGTTGCCTCGCATAGATTAGCAAAGATAAAATGCCTTTCTTTACTCCATTGAATTTAAATAATATTCATCATTTCATCCACACACATACACACAAACTGACATACATACACATTCTGACATGGTCAGTTCTGTGACTCCCTCCACATGGCCCATTGCATGAGTCTGGTCAGGCAGAATGGTTGCTTAGGTTACTCATCGTTGGAATGCAGGTGCTTTCATTTCCCTTTCTTACCACTGGTCAAGATGGGGCGACCTGTTTACCAAAAGACTTCGATCTGAACTAGATGGCTAGTTAATTTCTTTGGCCTGAAAAGTCTGCCAGCCAACGACTCGCTAGTCTTGCAGCAAATAGTCCGCAACCAACGTTAGGTAGGTAGCCAGATAAGATGGACGAGTGATAGCATAGGAATGAAAGATGCAGTGATGGGTGTGTGTCATGTGTGTGTGTGTAAAGCTCACAAATCACACAGACGGGGTCAAGGCTTAGCTACTCATATGACGTCATCAGTTTTGCCTCACAAAAAAAAATTATTATTGGTCTCATTTCCATGTTAACCAACTTGTTTTATTACAGACATTAACACTTTGAAATTAATTCGTTTGAAACGATACCTCATAAAGTACTCCTGAAAAAACAAAACAAAAAAAACAAGTGGATGACGGTAAATAACTTGTGCATGTCCTGATAGCGTGGTCTCAGAATGCAGTCATCTATCTGTCATGAATCAGTTGTGAATGAGACTTTAGGGAGTATGGAATTAGTATTTGTTGTTACATTACAGCATGTACGTGCTGACTAATAAAATGATTTCAAATTCTCTGAAATCTGGACTGATTAATTAAAGGAGCAGCAGCAAGAACAAGTATCTGGATTAGTGGAATCATGAGAAAGTTTAATGAAGGGTTTGGAAACTATGACAAGGCAAGTCAAAAGCCACAAGCATCCATCCCTTCCCACTCACCCTCACCCCTCGTATTTAAATACATTACTTTATTAAACAAATGATGTCACCATTAAAAGTAATTAGATCCCGTTGCTATATTGTTACTAGGTGTACTAACTTGGTAAGTGTGCACTATTTTTTTGCCTTTAGCCATTTCTGCGAAAATGCTGATAAACAAAGTTGCTAGTGGAAACTGGGCATGCGTAAACGGGATCTAAAATAGTTAGAGCATGCGCGCTTAGGTACTGGTGAATTTAGTGCACACAGCCCTCGGGCTTCAGTGCACTAAATCCACCAGTACCTAAGCGCTTATGCTCTAACTATTACTTATTGCTCGTGCCCTAGAAGAGGATTGCTGTGAGCTAAAAATAGTGGATAGATGTGTACGGGATATTTGGAAAGGTCGAAGTGTTTATGAAGCAGTTAGTGCACATTCCTCTCAAATGCAATACTTGTACGTAATTTTCATGTATCAACTTATACATAATGGATGCTCTTAATAGTGCTAATGGCAGGACTACTGCTTGCTACACCTTCCCTGGCATGCAGCTTGCTGTTGCTTCAACTATTCATTACTGCCATATTGGTAAAAGACTTTCTAAGAGCATAGCTCCCTTGCAAAGCAATCTTATCAAAAGACGACAAATTGATGGTTTGGACAAGAGAGATGTAGCGATCACATGAAGAGAATGTCATTATGGTTACAGTTCCCACCCTAGCAACTGCGACTACAGGAGCAGGAAGCTCACTGCTGTCCAGCAAGATGCCGACAGCGTGTCTCTGGTATTGTCTGCTGGAATTATACTTGGCTGACAAGCCACCACACGCTCTTGAAAATACAAGTAGCCAACAAGACATTCTTAAAACATCAATTGCTAAAAAGACAAAAAACACAAAAAAACATGTTGCAGGTTCTTTGAGTTCCTTTGAACATTTACTCCTTTCAACTTGTTAAATTCAATTTACTACGCTGTTTGAGATTTTAATTAA
>WLWI01001730.1_pt1 | contig 18883 bp, 12 predicted proteins | sample 6701501 | NCBI WGS metagenome assembly WLWI01 (sample SAMN12718690, study PRJNA515312) | sponge metagenome | isolation source: marine sponge | host: Mycale hentscheli | place: New Zealand: South Island, Marlborough, Capsize Point | collected 2014-11-01
ATCCCTTTACCCTGTATGCTAAATTTAAAAACTGGACCTTATTTTCAGTAGCTTCAGTGTTAGAAGTCAATAAAAATAGTATAGTCTTTAGGCTCGCTCGCCATTTGTGCTCAAGCACACCACTAGTATATATTTATTGGTTACTGAACAGAGCCTGATAACTGTTGCCACATAGAAAATGCATTAAAGTAACAGGATGTGGCTTAGGGCAATATTTTTCCATATCACCTGTGTTCATAGTTATTGGCGAGCGAGCGTAGCGAGCGAGACACTTACAGGGGTAACACAATTGAAAATCGGGGATGTTTGTTTATCGGCGAGCGAGACACTTACAGGGGTAACACAATTGAAAATCGGGGATGTTTGTTTATTTAGATACATGTATATGTATGGACGTATGTATGTCATTTTTTACTTTGACCCTCGCGTTTTTGTGTTAGTTATGTGGTCGACCCCGTCCCAAATTGCACTAAACAGAATCCTCTGGTTTATCGATCAGTACCCGTGTCACCCTAGAAATTGAATTGTTTACCGTTTTGAATTCTTTTGCGGGTGCAGTTCAAACTTGAAAACTTAAGGGACTTCCATTTCTATTCGAGTTAGTGGCGTTGGTAAGTCAATGCGCTCTTTGTCATGGTTATAAGCCGTGCGCAACAGTATTTACTTGAAAATACATTGTCCACTAGACTACCGCGAAGGTAAGTCTGTGTAGGTGCATTTCCAGTTGTGTCAAAGCATTGTGTGGTACAACCACTATTAGCTAAAGAATATCACAAAGAAAACTTTTAAATAACGTGTATTGTTTTGTTGTTGTTTTTCTTTCCAAGCAGTTGCAGAGAGTTGTTACTATGGCACTGAAATCCCTTTACCCTGTTTGCTAAATTTAAAAACTGGACCTTATTTTCAGTAGCTTCAGTGTTAGAAGTCAAAATCATTCATATAAAAATAGTATAGTCTTTAGGCTCGCTCGCCATTTGTGCTCAAGCACATCACTAGTAATATTATATATGCTGTAGGTATTAACTACTGGTGTCAAAATACCAGCTCAGCAAGTATTATATTTTAGGTTATCAAAATTTTCCTCTAAAGTGTGGATAGATTTTTTTTTTCAGAATGCCAGTCATCGTCGTCCCCCCACCCCCTCTCTTCTTTTTTTTAACCTTATGTGTGAATGTGGTACCATTTGTCATTTGTTCATGTGTGTTTCCATAGAGAAGAGCTCCTGAACAATTACTACGAGATGGACTATCATGAAACAGCTGTAAGTTGTAACTCGCCCTTTTCGGTGAATATGCATTGACACACAAAATGTTTCATGCAACACTTGCAAGCGAAACACATTGTAGCGGCACTTGTCGCTGGCTAAAGAACTCATTATGGTAACCTTGTTTCCCTCAATGAGAACAATGGCAGGCACGTTATGGTGGAGGTAGTTCTCTCTCTTGTGGAGGACATTGCCAAGCTACTATGGAGTGGCAACAAAGAGAAGACACAGCAAATTTCACAATTCATTGTAGCATCGATTATTTAACCAAAAAAACATTATTTTTTCTTGGGTCATTGTTGGCAGGCCATTATGTTGAAGTGGGTGTGCTTATTGTGTTGCCCTTCTTTATTTCTGTTCCAGGCTTCCTTGGTGATGTATGAGCTGGCGTGCAAGTTGAATAGAGACGGCAATGAGGTGGTTTGGCCTGCCATTGTGGGTCTCACAGAGCAGCTGCTTTACGAGAAGATCACCACAGAAGTCTACTGGGACTCAGCCTTCAAACTGGAGCAGAGTGTTCGCAGACACAACAGAGGGTAAAGGGAGGATATGGACGGGGTAACGGGATGTGATTGTTTTGTGTGTTTATGTGTGTAGAGATGCAGATGGTCCACCTGCTGCCATCAATCTCATGAGACTAAGCTATGACAACGAGTATCCTAATTCCGATAATATGCTTTTCTCAATCTTATTGAATTCGTAACTATGGAACTACACACAATATGAGTGATTTAATATAATAATGAGCTCACATTAGGTATATCAACACTCTCCTTGACTCATCTTCAGATTGAAACTGGCTCTGTACAGACACTGGTCCTTCTATGACAGTCTTCGTCACTCTGAGTACACAGTCACTAAGTAAGCATGCTCAGCTTGTCTTTGTTGCTACTCATTGGTAACCTTGCTTTCAAGGGATATCTGTGAATTTTGTGTCCATTTTTGCGTTTAATCCACATCTTATCTTAACCAGGTTCAAAATGTGGTCTATGAAAGGGCAAAAGAAATTGCTGGAATTCCTGGCAACTATGGGGTGAGTTATAACAGAATGGATGTTGACCAGCCAGTCAGAGTCACTAACACATGCCGTACCCACACATGTGTTTGTTTATGCACACACACATGCTTACATGCGCACACACTCATTTGTTACAGAATGCCATTGTCTCAGGCAGAGCAGAAGTTCCTGTCCATGGAGTTGAAGTTCAGGCAGAACTTGAAGCAGCTCATTACTGAATCTGCCCCGCGCTTCTCTCTGGATAGTCTCACTTATGCCTCCTTTGTGGCCCAGTTCGGTTACAAGACTACAGTGAGTGGTTCAACTGTGTGGAATGAACAGAGGAGCTGGGTGATTGACTGAACCTAACTTGGTGTGGTAGTTTGGTACTGGTGCAGATGCAGTGAGTCTTGTCATGGAAGCTAAAGTGATTAGAATCTGGGTTTCTAGTGGAGAGTTGATTTATTATTTGGTAATGACTATTTTTATGTTGTTGTTGTTTGTTTTGTTTTGTTTTTTGTTTTTGTTTTTTTGTTTTTGTTTTTTATACAGCTGTGTGCAGCTGATGTTGTATACAGTGTCACAGCTCTAATGGAGGATGTTGAAGCATCTTCTTCAGATGCATTCTTCACTGCCCTGGAGTCTCTGTCTATGAGGTAACCGGAGAGAGAAGAGTGGCTAACATTTGTTTGCATTTATTTCGAGTTTTGTTTAATTGCTGCTAGAAATATACTATGTGCTCGTGTGTGTGTGCATATGTGTGTGTGTGTGTGTGTGTGTGGATAAGCACACACACACGTGGTCATTATCTATTGCAGTGTATTTCTAGCTCTTATTGTTTGTTGTTGGTTGTTGTTGTTTTTTTTGTCTTATTTATTTATTTTTTTTGAAAATTAGTGGAACTACATTCTGTCATAAGCTTACTTGATTGCTAAATATATATATATACTCCACGCACTTCTAGAAACACAACTTTAAAGCGAGATTTTTAGCACATATGAGAAGGTTAGTTTATTATAGCTCGAGTCCATGCCCACACAATTAAAGAGACTTCATTCGCTGAAGTTTGACTGATTTGTCAAATTTCTTGTCATTTACGTAGCAACCATGTAAGCTTAAAATGGAGTTCAGTTCCTTATTGATATTCCTCATGATTGCAGACATAATCTCCATATTGTTCAAGAAGGAATAGAACTGGCGAAGCAGCAAGTAAGACGTCCATGTGAACATGTGATGGTGTATATGTGTGACATATTCTAGTATGACAGGTTTATGTGTTTGTTCTGTCATATATATCTTTGATAGTGTTTTCCTTCTGGTTGTATACAAAGCTTTTGTTTATCAAATCTTGGCTTTAAGAGTGGCTTTGAAAGTAGCTTACTTGTTGGTGGTTTACATCCTTTGAAAGTCGCTCTCTTTTCACTGCCTACTTGAAAGTTATAGTACATATACCAGTATAATATACTAGAGGTTGCTTGGCAGCACTTTACTACCATTTGACGTCCTGCTGCTGTCTGCATTGACAGATGGATGAATGACTAGGTGACTATAGTAACTCTCACATGGAGTATAGGGTCACATGATTATTGTTTAGTAGAACAAGAGCATTATTGAAAACATTTTAAATGGCGTTGAGGTGTTACTTGTTAATCATGTAGTAATTTTCTCTACTTTATATTTGCTGACAATTTCTTGTTTATGGCCTTCATTTCCCAACTTATGTCTAATGTTCGTGATACAGCAAGTTGCCATCATGGGGCAGGTCAGAAATTTCCTGGATAGCCACAAGGTGGCCTGCGCTGGTCCTTTTCTCTACGCCTATGTGGAAGAGGTATGTGTGTGGGGGCAGGTGTTAAATGATTGCAGTGGCAGCCGTCATCATCAGTGGGTGTGGTTTTGTTGGTTGCTACATGTTGTGCAGGGGACTCCTAACGTCAAGCTGTTCACTAAAGTTCTTACTCTAGGCAGACTGGCCAGATTTCTCAGAGAGTCCTGGGTTGCTATGGTATGTATTGTAACTATATAGTGGGATGTGTTCTAATATTTCATCTGAATTGAAATATTCCACCAAAGTACATTATATTTAGCACTTTTGTTAAAAAAATTCAAACTTGTAAATCGTAAGATTTCCATTGAACTAGATTGCTTGGTTACAAGTGCTTGTGCTGTCTTTTTAACCAGTACTTGTACTCTGTCTTGTTTCTATATTTAGAACAAGAGAGCTCGAGATTTACCATTCATAGTCACAGCTCCTTTGGACGACAAGAACACGGATGAAGGTATGCAATATAATGCACATTTCTTATTATTATTTTCTACACTGTCCAAGCTACACAGTGCAAACAAACAGAGAAGCATTCTAGGGTTGTGTGTTTGGAGTGTTAGTTGCTGCAATGGTTGTTGGCAGCATGACATTCCACTTTTCACTCGCATGAGGGTCACACAGTTTTGCTGATGCTGTAACTGTTCTCTTATAGGAATGTGTCTTGTGATTGGCGTACCGCCACACACGGAGGATAGCAGGAAAAGGTGAGAGGGCAGGAAAGGTTTGTGTTAAATTATCAATCTATTGAAATCCAGTATTAAAGGTGTCTGTGTTACATCATACTGTATTTAGAAAAATAGAACAGTCAAGCTTCATAATAAAAATGCTGAATCCTATCAAAATTGTGCTCTCTATTAAGTAACTTTACCTCCATTTTTTTATTGGCATTGGTATTCAGAGAGAGACAGTGATGAATACCAAATACTAGTGTCTGTAGTGTTTGATGCAGAGGGGAAGGGAAAATACTGGGACTTCCTTCCCTAAGATATGGCTTCCCCCCATTCACCCACCAAAGTTCCTCAATATTACACAAAGTGCTTTTTGGTTTGGTTAATCTACTGCATATGTGTACACATCTCAAAGCTTATAGCCCCACGCTTCCCCCAGCGAAAATTTCTGTATCAAACCTTGCTCTGTCATCAGGATAACAATGAATGATACTTGAGCTTATGCATGCTGAATAGCACTGGGTAAGTAGGGTATCGCCCTTAGCTGCAACAGCGAACTTTTCTAGGATTAGAAGAAAATTTTACCAAGCACAATTTTAAAGCAAGCAAGAAGAGTATTAGCTAAACAATACTTACCGTATTTATTTAGTTGTATTCACACAATAAGATATAGGGTTACCACAGCATAGTTGTCCGCTTTGCCGTCAACTGTCCATGGGTATTTTTGCAAGGCCCCACCCACTTATATGGGTGTGTTCTATAATCATATCGTCAAATTAACTCAAAAGAGGCGAGTCTAATTCACAAACTTGTGAAACACTTGTAGTTGTGAACTTTGTGCCCTTACAAAGTATGTACAGTAGGTCAGTAGTGTCTGTGTTTTGTTTGTGTTTGGGCCTGTTTTGAAATGAGTGACGGCAAAGCCAGATGAGCCAGTTGTAAAGTCAACACCCTACTATTTGAAGTTACAGAATGACTTGTATACTGAAACAATAACTCTAGTATTCCTGATTCCATGGGAGCTAGTAGCTTGCATTTGTGACAGTATTGGTGGTGCTGTAGAGCATTCAAGGGAGTATCGGGAGGAAGAGGGGCTAAGTAAAGGTTTCCTAATGTTTCAAAATAAATTAGGTTGGTAGGATTAATTTTTAAGGTCTCGTAGAAATCTCATGGGACAGGGACAAGCGACGATATTCTTGGACAACCTTACCAAATTATGTGGCACCTGCAAAATTACCAGGTTCACAATACTGAATAATGATTGTGTGTTTAGCATAGTAGTGTGCAAATCTCCCAGAGTTTGTATTAGTGCTTCATTACTTGTGCCAACAACACCTTGTTGAATGACTGTGTGTACAACATTGTTGAGTTTCCTATTTGTCTGTATAGTGAATTCTCAAGAGCATTTCAACAAGCAGCTAACAGGATTCAAGCCCACGCTACTTTTGACCACTTCTCTGGTTCAGGTGAGGGAGCAAACAGATACTAACAATTAGTGAGTGAGTGGAACGAGAAGAAACTCTGAAATTTAATGCATGGAATTCTTATGCAGTTGTGTTTTATTTATATGCTGGGGTTAATACATTGCTACACTTTAGGCTGAAATTTTAGTGCAAAATATTATATTTAGAACATTTTTTCTAAAAAAACAACAACTCTTATTCGGTCACAAACAAGTACTTTTACTAATTTATGTACTGAACCATTTTTACTAATTAACTCTTTCTAACATAGATATGGCAGATTTTCATTCAAATCTAGAAGAATTTAAATGAATTATGTGGATTATACTGTATATGAAGGCTAAACATTCAAATAACATTGAATGTATATATGATTAGCTGGGTTGAACACACTTGGACTACGGTACCAAAACTAGCATGCACACGAGTGTGCCAGGTTTCGTTGCTATGCAGTTTCACTGGTGAATTATATATAGCAATATTTCATGAGTGAAGTATGATGCGTGAATTATCAATTTTACATGTTTCGTTGTGATGTGTGTGCATGTGTTTGTCTGCAGTGGTAGAGATCAAGAAAGATGAGCGTGGCAAGTTTTTGGATACTCTAGTGCAAATGGCTCATGTATAACCCAGCTCCACCCACCACCATCTTGCCTCCAAATCAAACTACTTTCCTCTCTCTCCCTCTCTCATTTCTGTCTAACTTATTGAGATCATGTTATTGGATTTTTGTAGCAGCATCAACATCCACCATTTCCCCTTGTCGTTTCCTGAGGTTTTAACTATTATTTTTACTGTGCACTAAACAAATGGCAGCAATTATTTCTCGTGTATTGTATTAAAAAAAAAAATTTTTATATGCGGTTGCGCGTTAACAAAGTATGAATATCATTAATACGATTTAATAAAAGTGCCCGGTGCTGCATTTCTAGTTGACTGACTTTCAAGTGTAGCTAGTGAGACAGTAATGTGGTCTATACGATTAATGGTTATTTCTATTGGTAAGCCATTAAGTTTCTATTCCTCCTGAACTTAAACTTTATACCGGTGCAGCTCTTGCTGCTGTAATTGCAGTCTCTGATGATGCTAGAAGGCTTCTTCCTCGCCAGCCTGGAGACAAGATGTCACCGGGACCACGTACGTTCTAAAACTATGTCAGACTGCATGTTTTTGTTGTTGTTTTTTGCATAATAGCAAACTACCAAGCTAGAGATAATGCACTCTGCACTCCTTCCCGCTAATTAGCTAATATGAATATTAAAATAAGCTAAATATTAAATATTCAAATGCTAATAGTCACGGTTCACTGTGTACTTGTTCTGTCAGCATCTCCTGTGGGTCCAATGTTCCAGACCAACTGCACAGAGCAACAGGGGCGGCATCGCCATGACATCAGGTGCGAGCCAGATGGGACATTCTCGAGAGTGCAGTGCATGGGGCCCAAGTGTTTCTGTGTGACTCCAGACACAGGAGAACGCATCAATTCTGAGACTTTCTCCAGGAGCAGGATAAACTCCATGCCATGTAGCACAGTTGGTATGTTAAAAAAATGATAGCGCTTATTTATTTATTTTTTCATGTCAGCTGGAGATATGCGTACACAAATATACTTTAGCAAATTTAGATAACAGCAGCATTTTTAACCCTCAGCATGCATGTATGAGAGGGTTATAGTAGTTGTCCTGTCTGTCTGTCTGTCACGCTCTGATTTTGGAGATTACTGACAATTAATGCTTGATTTAGGTATGAACTTACTCAGGACGATGATTTAGGACCATTCATTGTGCTACTTTATTTTATTTTATTTCGGGCTAATTGTAATGCCCCCTAGCATCACGTCATAATCACGTGAGCTAATAATTTCTTGCAGCCTGCGGTGTAGTTTGCTTTATGCTTGGGGAAGTTAACTGAGTTTAAAGAAGTGAAGTTTCGTATTGAAAATGTATACCGGTGAGTGTTTCTGGCCTGTTTAGCTTCTTCTCTTATGAAGACAGCATTTCCATGTACCATTTTCGTTGCTCGAGCTATATTGATGCCTGATTAAAATAGCAATAGATGGCTTGTTCTTTTAGTCTGAGATTATATTGTAATAGCTATGTAGTGTTTAGTAGCGCTGAGGGTTCGCACCTTTGGTGCTTCATTAATTCAGTCCTGCTCCAGCCCAGAATTTAAGATTCAATTTTTTTTTGGGTCATGAAAGTCTGCTCTGTATTAGTCTGGAGCTATGATTAGTAACAGCTACAGCACACCAATTAGCTCACTAACTGTTGGGCTGTCAAGTGTTTTTCCTGCCACCATATTATAATTGCTTACCTTACCTGATTATGAAGATGAAGATACACAATTATACTGTATACTATATATGTGACCGTCTACAGGAAAATCGGGCACAACGCAGCCCCGACGAAAAAAATTGTTTTTGCACTTACACACTCCTCGGCAAGCAGATATTAAGCTCTCCAAGTTTTATCGCCGTAGCTTTAGCCATTCCCGCTATATAGCTAACCGTTCCCTTCGTTAGGCTTATTTAATACAATTTTAAGAACTAAATCGATCTTTTTGCGACGTCTACGCATGCCGCGTTGTGCCCGATTTTCCCATAGACGGTCACATATGTGATATATATAATATATATTATAAGTTATGTTTCTAGGATCTGTTGCATGTTGACATGTTTCAATTTTTTCATGAACACATAATTGAACATACTCAAATGTGGTCATTGGTTAACTAATAGTCTTGATTTTATAATTTTATTTTTTAATCTCAGCTCCCGACTTATGTTCCAACAGAAAACCTTGCAAGAAGGTGTGTTTAGATGGCTACAAACTGGACAGAAACATGTGTCAAACTTGCATATGCAAGCGTAAGTTGCATTGCATACCAAATGTGCCCATGTGCTAACTCAGGACAGCATTTGTTTAATTTTACTCCAAATAACAGATTTCACTTAATTAGTTGGTGAAACTTTGTGGTATGAAAAGCAGTCAATTGAAGTTATTCTGTTACAGACTAAGAGTAAAGCAGAGAACCTGATACAGTAGAAAAGTTATTGCTGCTGATTAAAGAAGATGGTAGATTGGCATTTATTTCAATGGGTAAAGCTGAATTTTTTTAAATGCTTCATCTTGCATGTCTACAGCAAGACCTCCAGTTCAAAGATGTCTGACTTTTGGAGATTTGGTTGTGAATGAGATGTGTTCCTGTCAGTGTGTCGTGGAACCCGTCACTCCGTCATCCATCATAGACGTGACCACGCCTCCTGCGCCAACAGACCCGGTCACAGTTGCTGCGCCTTCCACTACCAGAGCCGCTGCTGAGACCACCACTGCAGCGAGCTCTCCAGTGTCCTCGGCACATCGTGCAATGGAGGCCAGCATGCAGAGGTCCGTGTGCCCTGTGTGCAATCGTACTTGTTCCAGCCTTACACCAGGCAAGTGACATTAATTTTTTAGTTCATGCTTAATTTTGTTTTTGTTTTTGTTTTTCTTTTTCTTTTTTTTATTTCTTTTTTTTATTGCTGTTTTTTTTGTTTCTTTTTTGTTGTTGTTGTTGTTGTTGTTTTTGTAAGGGGGGGGGGATGGGGTGAGGTTTTTATGTGTAGTTTCTCTCATCTCCTGTGATACTCACGCATATCAATCTAATTTACTTGTAATAAACTAATTAGAAATGCTGATAACATTGATATAGCTATTTATGTCGGACACAATGTTGATGTTCTCAATGTTATTATACAAGGATATTATGGGCACTTATTTATGTTCCAGACAGCAGCTGTGCAGTGACCACCCAGGAACAATGCAGTAATGGAACTACTCTAGTGTCCGTTGGTCGCAGAGGAAGACCTGAATGTGTGCCAGGTTCGTAACCCCTGAAGTGAGGAAATTAATTGTCGGCCATTTAATTTATCAAAATTCCTACAAAGGAACTGATCGAAATGCAGATATATTGTAACATTGTCCTTGTCTTTTTCCTTCAGACCTGAGTGAGCAAGAAAGGTGCATGCCAGAGATGGGCCCCACGGTCAGTAAGCTCTCAAAGCTGTCTGGTGCCTCCAAGAGAAGCCGTGCCCGTAAAGTCAACGAGGTTTTTCCTCCATGTGCAATGAACTTTGTCTGCAAGGCAATTCAGCCGAGAGACTACGTGTGCACGAGAGAGAATTCAGCTGGTGAGGACGTGTCTGTCACAAACAGCTGCAACATTTCATTAATGTCATGTCTATAGCACCATGTGTGGCCGCCAGGAGGGACAATCCTAGCTTGCGCTGTGATCCCAGAGGGAACTACCATCCTGTTCAGTGTAGAGAGGTCACACCGGTCTCAGAGGGCACTGCCACTCCTACTGCTGCTGATACCATGCCCATGCCCAGACGGGGTCCAGGATACGAGGAGTGTCGTTGCGTGTACCCAAATGGGACCACAATTGCTGGGTCTACTAGACTGGTGATGGGAAAGATGGACAGACCACACTGCCACAACTTAATCAGTAAGACAGTCACAAATAAATGTATTTCAAGTAAATTTTGTTTACATGGCTTATTTTGGTATTATTATTATTATTATTATTATTATTATTGTTGTTGTTGTTGTTGTTGTTGCTATCATCAGAATATGAAGACTGTTCAGTGTCTGGGTTGTTTGGACGAGGTAACAAGAGATATCGAGTGTCTCATGGAGAAACTTACTTTGACGCCACCAACTGCCGCACATGTGAATGTCAAGATGGGAATGAGACGGCTCTATGCAGGTAGTAACAGATGTGTACAGGAAGCAAGTTGGTGTGTAGAAACATATTGCAATGACGATACATGTGCTAGAAAATATCCTTCAAATTAAACAAGAGAGTTTTGCTCGTTGTAATGGCTATTGAACAAATAAGAAACAACAATCACTTGTTCTACTTGCTCTATACTGAAATGCAGACACCATCTTATGGTCATTTATGTACGTACATAGCTCAAGCACCAACTGCTCTTCTGTGGGTGGGCGTGGCAGCGGCCCTGCTAACTGTCAGCTGTCAGATGGCACGGTGGTACAGCACGGTGTGCAGATCACAGCTGGGTGTGAGAAATGTGGCTGTAGAGATGGAAGACTTCGCTGCACAAAGAAGAGATCAAAATGTGAAGTAAGTATTAACAACTATAGCCCCATATATTGCACTATACTAGATCAGTATAACTACTGCTGCCATTTTTTTTTGTCTGTCCTTATTGCAGTCCAGTGTGGTAGATGCTTGTGATCGTTGCAAGGAGGAGTCTCCCCGGCAAGTGTGCGGTCCTGATGGGCGTAACCACCGTACACGTTGTAGTGCCGTCCAGTGTGCAGCTATTCCAGCCGTAGACCTGCAAGAGGGACCATGTCGAAGTCAGGTAACTAACTGTATTTACAAAGATGAGACTAGCTTTAAACTGGAGCTTTGTTTGTAGAATGCTTGTGAAGAGTTTCCGTGTGCAGAGGATGAAGTTTGCATCAATAAGAAAGGCACAGTGGCTTGTATGGGGAGGCGTGGCTGCAGACATCATCAGCTCAGAACTTGCCGTAAGTGTGGCATAAAATCTTTCAATAATGTCACAGTATTACCATTGGAGCTCAGACTTATTGCATAGTGTGATACTCAATGTGACAACCTTCACAAAAAACTGATACAACGGGGCTCTAAAAAAAATTTCTATTAGGATGAATGTAATCAGATGCTGGAAATGCTAAGAGATGCTATAATTAATGGACAACTGTATTCAGACAACATGCAGTCAGACAAACTACCAATCCCAACTTCAGCTAGCATTATTGATTCCGATTCTAACTTCAGTTAGCATTATTGATTCTGATTCCAACTTCAGCTAGCATCATTGATTCTGATTCCAACAGAGTCGTTTAAACATTTCTTTCATTTCCTCGTCTCACTTTTTTTTTCTTAGTCTCTTAGTCACACTGAATTCCTTTACATCCTTGCAGTGAATGTTTCCAAGATCAGTTGCCCTGTAGTGAACAGAAATGTCACCACTCCCTCTACCACTGACCCAGTCACTGCCAATCCTACCACTGCTGGACCAGAGTCAGTCACTACTGATCCTGCCACTGCTGGACCAGAGTCAGTCACTACTGATCCTGCCACTGCTGGACCAGAGTCAGTCACTACTGATCCTGCCACTGTTGCCATGGCTTCTACCACTGTTGCCATGGCTTCTACCACTGTTGCCATGGCTTCTACCACTGTTGCCATAGCTTCTACCACTGCCGCCACTGTGGAAGGATCAGGGAGTGGAGATTTGACTCCAATAATAGCAGCTGATGACGCAGACTCCACTCTAGTGTGCGGAACAGACGGGCAGACGTATGATAGCATTTGCCATCTCATTCAGACATCCATAAATGTGCAGGTCTTGTTTGCTGGAGACTGCAATGACACAGAATGTGATCAAGGAGAGGTCAGTGATGATGACATGAATTCCCGCCACAACCCCTCTTTACCAAATGCGGGGGCGATTAAGATCAGGCTCAAAATAAGTGGCAAAGACGCTGTTTTTTTTCCCCTAGGAACAAAGTAGCCACAAATTTCACACGTTTGCTAATAACTTATCTAGCTTATGACAAAGGTCAAGTTCGAAAGCAATTATGTATTACATCCTATGGTGTGTCAAGTACCAAGAGAGTCATTGGTGAATAGGATACTTTGAGAGCTTCTTTCTTAGTACAACAGTATATAAATCTTCATCAAGAGGGTGTAGAAATCATTGCATCTGTCAGATTTTGAAAATGGCAGCCTTTCAAACATTGAAGTGTTAGACAAAGTGTCTTTTAAAGTACCAGAACTTTTTTTTATTACTTTATTCTTCTCGAAATGTGAGTTATGCCATGCAGCTTCACTATGGATTTAATTTGTCATTAGTAATTGGCGAGCGAGACACTATCAGGGGTAACTCAATTGAAAATCGGGGATATTTGTTTATATATATGTTTGGACGTACGCAAGGCATTTTTGTACTTTGACCCTCGCGTTTTTGTGTTAGTTCTGTGGTCGACCCCGTCCCAAACGTCACTAAACAGAATCCTCTGGTTTATTGATCAGTACCCATATCACCCTAGAAATTGAATTGTTTACCGTTTTGAATTCTATTGCGGGTGCAGTTAAAGCGTGAAAACTTACAGGACTTCCATTTCTATTCGAGTTAGTGGCAGTGGTAAGACAATGCGCTCTTTGTCTTGGTTATAAGCTGTACACAGCAGTATTTACTTGAAAATCCATTGTCCACTAGACTAACCGTGAAGGTAAGTCTTGTGTAGGTATATGTCCAGTTGTGTCAAAGCATTGTGCGTTACAGCCACTACTTAGCTAAAGAATATCACAAAGAAAACGTTTAAATAACGTGTGTTGTTTTGTTGTTGTTGTTTTTTCCCTTCAATTCAAACAGTTGCAGCGAGTTGTTACTATGGCACTGAAATCCCTTTACCGTGTATGCGTAATTTAAAAACTCGACCTTATTTTCAGTAGCTTCAGTGTTAGAAGTCATCATATAAAGATAGTATAGTCTTTAGGCTTGCTCGCCATTTGTGCTCAAGCACATCACTAGTGGTACCACTAGAATAGCTAGTGACAGTAATACACTTGGAAATTGGAAGTGTTTGTGTACACAAATTCAATAGCTAATCTACACTAGCATTTTTCAATCTCAAAAGAAATTTTTACTTTGCAGCCGAACTATGAACCCCTGGGGGTTCATACCAGCGGTGCTTTATTCTATTATTGAGTAGTTAGTGCAGCAATGACCTTCAATGATTTTGTCTTCTAACTTCTTCAGGTTTGTGGTACAGATGGTTTCACCTACGGCAGTCTATGTGAGTTGCAGAACCAAGCGGCTGTGAGAGTCCAGTACCCAGGGCCATGCCTTGAGAGCGGCGGTGACCTGTGCAGCAGAGTTGCCGCCAGCAATCGTTGCACAGCAACGCCAGAAACCTGTGATGTGTTGGTCAACGTTCCTGACAGTTGCTGCCCAGTTTGCGGTTGGTCACTTTCAAGCCTTTACCCACCCACTTTAATTTAGAATAACTTTTTTCTCCTAGGAGGAGCAATAGAATTAGTAATAGATGTGGACTCACTGACTGATGCATCAGAATCTAATCCAGACATTAGCACCGTGGATGCCTTCACTATCTCATTGCTGGATGTTAAAGATTTTCAGAACGTGGAGAGTAGATGTGACATTGAGCCCACTCTAAATGATGTGGGAAACCTTGTGCTAGTTTTTGAGGCAAAGTCGAGAAGAGATAGCAGATACTGTTACGAAATCACTATGGTATGATTTTTATTGTTGTTGTGTGTGTTGTCTCCCCCTTCATTTTTGGTCTTTGTGGACAATACTAGAAACATGTAATAATCAGAATAAAGTTAATGAACCAGAACAGTGCAGTTTTAAATTAATCTGCTTGAAAAACTGTCAAGGTATTCATTGTGTTTGTTATAATAACTGAAGTCAGCGATTACATGGAGACACTGTTATAATTACTAAAGTTATTCTGTGCCAAACTTCTAGATCATGGAGAGATTGATCAACGGTGATAGCAGTGCAAGATCTAAACGCCAAGCATCAGATGATGTTAATCTCCCTCAGGAATATGCCTTCGTCATGGCTGCGTCAGTCTCCACACAAACCGAGTCTCAGACCCAGGCCCCAGCCACTGTTGCAGCTACTGGCACCAATGGCAATGCTATTCCCGTGCCGATGGGAAAGCTGATGGGTCTGCTTTTAGCTTTCTTTTCAGTTTGCATTTGGATTGTTGGTTAATTTTTTTTCCTTTTTTCTTTTGAAAAGTAGTGCAACTTTTTTTGTCTTGTACACCCTCATACTGTCATTTCATTGATGTAAATATTTTATATTGTAAAAATCACGTAACATAACAGTTTCTTAGCATGTTTGCTTTATATAATACATAGTAGTTTCTATATTTCTATCTTGGCATGAAAAAAACAAACAGAATTATATTGTGGAACTCTAGCACTATGCAACAAAACTAATTATCTCTTAAACTGGTAGAAAGGCACCTTTTAGAATTCTAAAATATTCAGGACCAGAGGCGCATTTGAGGTGTTTAATTGAAAATCAGGTATAGGTTATATTCATATGCATGGATAGTATATGGTCAGTTAGATCATTATACCATTGAATCATACATCATAATGTAGTTATGTTGTTTTGTTGTTTTGTTTTTAAGAAGAAAATTTTTGAGGAAGAAAATTTGTTTTGGTCTAGCTTTTACAGAGGTGAAAAGCAACTTTCATGACATTAATTTAATACCAAGTAACTTAACTAGGTTAGCTCACTTGCATTATGCACAAGCATGGCACTTGTTATACACAATAGAATGTCAGTTATCCGAATATACTGGAGCCCAAGCGTTATTATTGAAATGTTTGGATAACTGAGTACCATAAATTGTATTATAAAAAAAAAGAAAAAACGATAATAAAGAGGCATGGTCGAACAATCCTTTGCATGTGCTACTGACATTTCAATCTTGAGAATGATGAAGTTTAATGGACAGCTTTCATACAATGTGACAGGCTTAAAAGTATCAGCCACAACTAATTAACAACAATAGCAACTTTTCTCGTTCTAACGGCCAATATTTTAAATTAAGACTTAACCTGACATTTCGAAAGAAGCAATTTTTAATGTAGTTACTCTATACCCTTCAAATGGACATACAAGCATGTAACCTAAAACTTATCATCCATATTGTTACAAATATAAAAAAAATGCCAGTACAGCTTAAATATGTCATAATTAAATAAAGCTTGTAACACACATTATACACTATTTGCTCTCTATATTCACTCTTAAATTATAGTATTTTTTTTATTTTTTATTAATTATAGCCAACAAGGGAATTGTAGAACAACTAGACAGAGACAATAACTTGGCTATGTTCCTAAAGACTGTACATTGGAGAATCGAGAGCAAGTGATGCATTAATAGTCAGTTAACTATGGAATGCAATGTTTGTGGATGTTGAGACGGAAAGTTATTCTGAGCAAAAAAAGTAGAGCTGAGTGCTTTGTGAGTATATAAAATAATCAAGTTTACACTACTCTTATATGAAACCAGTATAAAACCATTGTAAGGATATATTTGGGTGAACAACAACAATGCAGAACATGCCCAACAAATATTTCATACTAGTCACACAATTTATAGTGCACACCAAAATAATTCCATCTATTTTGAAGTGACACCCAAACATTCATAGTCACAAAAGTCTGCATCACTTTAAAAAAAAAAGCACTTACAGTAGCTCCTTTTTATAGAGTAGATATCACAACTTCTTGCATTCACAAAAACTGTTTTAAAGAATCTCATTTCTTTCCCCCATTCGAATAGTTCACTGTGTATATTACTTCACAATTGTATTATTTCAGAGAACTCAAGAGAGATTAGTGCAAGAGTGAGTCCAGAAGACCCCATGTGTAGACCAGATGGCCGTACCTACCAATCCTACTGCAATGCTGTCAGGTGTGCAGGAATACCAGCACCTGAGCTACAGCTTGGAGCATGCCCCAGTCTAGTAAGAATCTAGTCTCAACATTCATGGACAAGGACTATAAGTGCATGAACTAGTACAGAAAGCATGAATTATTGTTTTGACAATGTTACAATCTCGTGCAACCCATTCTAGCAAAGCGTAACAATTTAAAAAAAAATTGGACCTGTGCCACGATTAAGTAGAAGTTTCGGGCTCAATAAATGTTATTCCAGCATGTATGCTAGGAACACAGAAGCACATGCTGAAGCATTTTAACTGACCTATTAATATTGGATCTAGTTTTGGTAATATATTTTTCTCCAATAGCTAAACAGCTTGTTCAGAATAGCTGCAAGTATCTGCAATTTAGTGATGGTTTGCAACAACATCTCTCTCAGTAAACTGCTGAAAGTAGATATGGTTTTTTTCCCCCTTACATATTAAAATTATTGTGGGAATACAGTTATTGCCTACAGGAAAATCTATTTAGGCCATATGTAGCCAAAAACTATATTAGCCTGTGGTATGGTTTTGACCATACACTGCTATTATTATGACAAGTTAGTATCTGTAACAGAGAAAGTTGTGCAGCTGCGGGTTCACCATTAACCCCGACCAAAGTCATTCAAATTATTAAAATAATTTTCAAAAGTTGAAAAGTATCTTTTTTAGACAAAAGCATGAATTTAAAACATGATATATGACACAAGCAATGAAGTGATGAAAGAAACTACAATGACAGCACATCTCGAATGAGGAATTAACAAATTATTAATTAATATGATTGAGTTTGTTAAAGTTTATTGGCAAGTTCTGGTTCATGATGCAGTGAATTCAAACAGCATTTTCACTGCTGGCTTCTGCTTCTTTGTTTTGGTCCTCTCCCTCTTCACTTTTCTCTTTCTTGTCGGTCTTATCCCCTGCATCTCCTCCTTGACTCCAAGTGGCATAGTATCCCACTGGACCTATCACTGTCCCACTGCCAAATGCTCCTTGGTACTGCCTGGGTTCCCAGGAACCAAACTTGTGGACCTTTAGACCTGGCACAGAACTATCAACAACCTTGCCACTTTCCCCTGGGTTTCCACATTGTTTGACTGCATCTTTCTTGCTGCTTTCTGGACTATCCTCAGCAGTGTTGTCTTCCTGTGAAGCAGCTTTTCTATCAGAGGACAGTTCCTTCTGGAGTGCGCTGACCTTCCTGGCTGCATTATGCAGTAGACTGGGATAATGCATGAGGTCATCCAACTCATGCATGAAGTCATCCAATTCATCAGACCAGGAGGGGAAGTCCCACATGCGTGGGTAGGTGTGGTTGTAAGGCAGCATGAAGAAAGGGAGCCATAGGCTGTGCTGGTGGCTTGCCCTCACCTCTTGTCTAGGTCGATTGATGCTGGAGTAGTAGCTTGGAGAGTGGGTGTGGCTTGTTGAGGTGGCGTGCCTGGTGTTGCTGGGTGAGGAGGATTGAATGTGTAGCTTCCACACTGTCTGTGGGGGCAGATGGGCCAGGGAATCCTGGAACTCTGAGTCAGTAGTCACAGTGATGAGGTCTCCATCAGAGTCCCTGTACCTGAACTGCATCTCCTGGTCCTCCTTCAGACACTCTGGGAAGAAGCTGCCCAATCTCTGCTTGAGTTGCTGGTAGCTGTCTTTCCCTGGCTCCAGTGAGAATTTACGAGTAGTGCGACCGTCTGTCACCTTCAATTGAACCATGTTGCTAGTAGAATCAAGAAGTGGCTGATGTAGTATTGCTAGTATTTATTAACTTTGTCTCGTCAAGCTGCATACTGGAGCTGTTTTTTATAGTGAGAAGCAAGTTTGTAGAGCTTTCTAGCAGCTTCTTTTTGTGTTGAGAATGTACAAGAATATTCTAGACTGCAAATTGTATTGTTTCCTTTGAGGCTGGTGTGTGAACTGAAATGTTTAGCCCTAGCCCTAGCCCTAGCCCTAGCCCTAGCCCTAGCCCTAGCCCCTAGCCCTACATCAGAGTCCCTGTACCTGAACTGCATCTCCTGGTCCTCCTTCAGACACTCTGGGAAGAAGCTGCCCAATTTACACCACTCAACTATACTACAAATGTTTCATGAAGTCCCCAGTATTTAGTTTTAATATAAAAATTTACTATTACTATCCCTTCCCCCCCCACCCC